>Ga0209986_10002674_pt1 | contig 16126 bp, 7 predicted proteins | sample BlataG_FD_183168 | JGI IMG/M metagenome (GOLD analysis project Ga0209986, IMG submission 183168) | Deep subsurface microbial communities from Black Sea to uncover new lineages of life (NeLLi) - Black_00105 metaG (SPAdes) (version 2) | ecosystem: Environmental > Aquatic > Marine > Oceanic >...
GCCATGGGCATCGACGCGCGCCTGGCGACGGGCAACCCCGACGACTTCCCCATGCCCGGCATCACAGTCGAGCACTGGCCCGTCGGGCGCTGAGTCGGAACTCGAGGCCGGCGGCGGGTCCCGGGTGACGATCAGCTCTACGCCACCGCCGCCCGCGACGCGATGAAGATCTCCATCGGCATCGGCCGGCGCAGCCGCCAAGTGACCGCCATCGGGCGGCTGCCCTCGTGCTTGACGTAGTCGCCCGGGCCGAGGAACACGTACGGCGAGGCGCCCAGGGCGTTGGTCTTGGTCTCCCGCACGAACAGCAGGACGTTGGTGCCCGCGCGCCGATGATTGATGTAGCGCTGGCCGGTCGGCGACGCGGCGTTGGTGGTCGACTGCGACTCCCAGTGGAACAGCTCCGGGCTCACCGCGAAGTCGCGGTACATCGTCGTCGGCGAGTAGTCGGTGTCGGTCTTCTTCAGGGTGATCAGCAAGACGTCGGTGTTGATGTCCGGACACCACGCGACACCCTCGCGCATGGTGCTCGGCGTCCGGGTCCCGGAGGTCCAGCCGACGGCGGCCAGGATCTCTTCTCGCGAGTAGCTGGCGTGCACCGCCAGGGGCACCTGCGCCAAGTCGGCGACCAGATCACCCAGCGGGGTGGTCGGACGGTGGGCGGCGTTGAACCCGATGTCGATCACCTGGCGCAGCTCGTCGAACACCGGTTGGTCGCGCAGTTCCCACAGCGCATCGGCGGCCGCGTCGTATCCGCCGCCGTCGGGGAACAGCGAGTAGAAAAGCATGTCGGCCAGCCGGGCCTCCACCGGGCTGCCGGCTTCGGCCGCCGAGCGCAGGATGCGCACGTATTCGTCGCGGCGGACCCGGTCATCGACATGGGCGACGGCCCGTACCCGTTTGACCAGATCGGTTTCGCGGTGGCCGGCCGGTGCTTGTAGCCGTCCGGCGTCACGGCACAGCGTGGTCCACGACTTGTCCTTGCGCAGGATGTCGTCCAGTTCCCGGCCCGACTCGTCGAGGAAGGACGCCAGGTCGGTGTTGGGGTGGGCACGGACCTCCGAGACCAGAGCATTCCACCGCGGTGTGAGCTGCTGGCGGATGTTGGCCAGAACCACCTCGCGCGCAACAGCATCCAGCACGATTTGGCTGCCGGAGGGCAGGAACGGAAAGCCATGCTCGACTTGCCGAGTGAGTTCCTTGCGGCTCAGGCCGGTGAGCGCCCGGAAGCGTTGGTCGAAGCGGAACTCTTTGCGTTGGTGGCCAACGAAGTCCAGTGCTGTGAGCACCGTTTTGCCTGGGGCGGAGCGCAACCCGCGGCCCAGCTGCTGCAAAAAGACCGTCGCGCTCTCGGTCGGCCGCAGGAACAGCACGGTGTCGACGTTGGGAATGTCGAGGCCTTCGTTGAACAGATCGACGGCAAAGATGACGTTGAGTTCCCGATCTCGCAAGCGCGCCAACGCTTCACGACGCTCCGCCGCAGAGGTTTCCGCGGACACCGCGCGGGCGGGGATGCCGGCGTGGTTGAACCGCTCGGCCATGTAGCGGGCGTGCTCGACGCTGACGCAGAATCCCAAGGCGCGCATGGCGCGAACGTCATCGACCTTGTCGCCGAGCTCTTTGAGGATGATCCGGGTGCGGGCGTCGTTGCCGGTGTACACCGCGCTCAGCGCCGCGATGTCGTAGCCGCCGCGTTTCCAGGCGATCGTGTCGATCTCGGTGGGGTCATAGATGCCGAAGTAGTGGAAGGGGCACAGCAGCTGCTGGTCGAGGGCATCCCAGAGCCGAAGCTCCGCGGCCACCCGGCCGCCGAAGAACTCCCGCACGTCGACGCCGTCCGCGCGTTCCGGGGTGGCGGTGAGCCCCAGCAGTTCGATCGGTGCGACATGGTCGAGCAGCCGACGGTAGGACCTCGCCTCGGCGTGGTGGAATTCGTCAACGACGACCACGTCAAACTGATCCCGGGCAATCCCGCTCAGTCGGGCTTCGGAGAGGGATTGGATGCTGGCGAAGACGTGCCGCCAGCGGGTCGGCTGTTCACCGTCGACCAGCAGTTCCCCGAACGTCGACTCGGTGAGCACCTCCTGATACATCCGGCGGGCCTGGGCCAGGATCTCCTTGCGGTGGGCGACGAAGAGCAGACTCAGGTCATGGCCGTGGGCTTCGCGCAGCCGGCGGTAGTCCAACGCGGCGACGACGGTCTTGCCCGTTCCGGTGGCGGCGACGATGAGATTGCGGTGCCGGTCGTGGAGTTGACGCTCGGCGTCGAGTTGCTCGAGCATTTCGGCCTGGTAGGGCTTGGGTTGTACTTCCAGGCCGGACAGGGTGACGACGACGCGTTCGCTGGTCGTCTTCCCGGAGGCGACGTCTAGGGCTTCGCGGAGTTTGTCGCCGTCTTCGGCGGGCCGGTAGTGCTCGAACTCGCGGCTCTCCCAATAGGAGTCGAACGTCGCCCGGAATTTTTCCAGCAGGTGCGGGGTCGATACCGCGGAGAGCCGGACGTTCCATTCCAGGCCGTCGACCAGTGCGGCATGGGAGAGGTTGCTTGAGCCGACGTAGGCAGTGTTGAAGCCGGTGTTGCGGCCCAGCATCCAGGCTTTGGCGTGCAGTCGGGTCCGGTTGATCTCGTAGTTGATGCGAACCTCGGCGCCGTAGGCGTTGACGAGTTCGTCGAGGGCGCGGGCGTCGGTGGCACCGAGATAGGTGGTGGTGATGACCCGCAGCTTTACCTTGCGCCGCTGCAGCTCGGAGAGTTCGTCTTCGAGCAGTCGCACCCCCTGCCACTTGACGAACGCGCACAGCAGATCCACCTGATCGGCGCTGGCCAACTCGGCACGCAGTTCCGCGGCCAGGGTGGGTTCGTCGCGGGCGTTGGTCATCAGCGCGGTATCGGAGAAGGGGGTGGCCGGCCGCAGGTAGCGCGCGGAGTCGACCACTCCGGCCGGTATCACGGCGTCGAGGCGCTTGATCTTGTCCGGGGTCTCGTCGTAGATGGCCTCCTGCAGCGCGTCCGGATCGGGGAGCGCCGAGAGGACGTCGCGCACGATCGCGATACGCGCCTCGGGGGTGCGGGCGAGCCGCAAGGACTGCTCGATGAGTTTGGCGAGGTGCCGGGCAATCACCAGCGGCTGCTCGGCCTCGTCGACGTCCTGCAGGTCGGGGACGATGCCCGGGCTCGCGGTGAGCGCCTGATGCAGACGTGCAGTCAGCAGTGACTCGTATACCCCCGGTTCCACGTTTGGCACAGTAGTCGCCGTCTCTGACAGCCATCCGGGGATTGCCGCGGTGGACGCGTCACGCTGAGTCTTTGAACACCTGCCTGGAGTGCCATTCGACATGCTGCGCACTCGGGTCTGGGTGCTTGGGCGCCGGTTCCAACAGTGACCGGCCTTCTAGGTGGTAAACGAGGCGTTCCCCCAGCTCGCTGCGCGCCACATACTGCGGTGAGACCCGCACCGAGAGATCGGCGTTGAGCCCGAGCGCCCCGAGGTCGAACAGCACATGGTGCAGCGCGCAAAGCGCCAGCCCGTTGTCGGGTTCGTCGGGTCCGCCTTGCGAATGCCAGAACACGTGCGCCGCATCCAGTCCGGCGGGATCGCGCCCCATGGCACCGTCGTAGCCGCACATGGCGCAGCGGTTGCGCCAGCCGTGCAGCACCTCGCTGCGGAAGCCGGCGCGCCGGGCAGGGCGGGACAGCTTGCGAGGGCGCCAGGCCGCGTCCTCGGCGGCCTGAAGGTCCAGACCGACGTCAGCGCAGATGGGGTCCAGGTAGGTCGGGGTGAAGTTCAGGTCGATCAGCAAGCGGGCGGACTCGGCGATCAGCGCAGGATCCTTGCGGAGGAGCTCTTCGACCTCTGGGCGGAGCCGACCGGTGGCGTGGGCGCGGCAGAGCGAAGCCCTGGTGTCCGTCAGTGGCGCGCCGTAGTCGCCACTGATCTCCCAGAGGTCGGATTCCAGATGCACGAACGGCATAGCGGCCCGGTACCGCTGTTTCGACGGCGGCCCGAAATCGTCCAACAATCGGCTGACGGGCTTCTCAGCCTCCTCGTACCTACAGGCCGAGGTGCCGTGCTGCTGCATCCGCCCGAGCAGCCACAGCATGAGCAGCGGTTTGTGCGGATAGCGCTCCCCGCGGCCGCGGGGAGCCATGCGCAGCGAAGCAAGCCTTTCCAGAAATTCCTCCCGCTGCACAGGACAAGTGTGCAACGGCCGAGCGGCGGCGGACAGGGATTCATTCGAACAAGGTTTGTCGGTGGGCCACCGGATCAACCTGGGGATGAAGGTGCAGGACTCAGAACCGTGCCCCAACACTTCTTTCAGTCAGCGCCAAGAACGCACCCAGGTCAACCAAGCCTGCCGGACTGGCCGGCAGGTAATCGGTCAGACGCGGAGACCTAACGACGTAGGCCGCCCACTTCGCCCGGCTGACAGCGACGTTAACGCGGTTGCGGTTGAGCAGAAACGAGATCCCGCGCGGCACATCTTCGGTCGACGACGCGGCAAGGGAGAAGAACACCACTGGCGCTTCCCTGCCCTGGAATTTGTCCACCGTGCCGACCTGAACGCGGGTAAGACCGGCTATCTTCAGCTGGCGCCGGATCGTCTTTACCTGTGCGTTGTAGGCGGCCACGACGAGTACGTCACTCTGCCCGAGAGGTCGGCTTCCGTCTTCATCGGTCCACTGCGAGCCCAGCAGTCCCTGAATCTCGGCGACGATGCGGTCGGCTTCCTCGACGCTGTCGGTCGAGTTTCCGTCATGCTCGACCAGGACCTCGTGGACTCCCGGTTCTCGTCCGACCAGTCGGCGGGCCGCGGTGCGCTCCTCGTAGGACGCGAGCCGCCCGCCGTAGGAATGTCTCGACACCGGGTCGCACACGGCGGGGTGCATCCGCCACGATTGCGCGAGGAAATAGCCGAGCGACGGATCGAGGATGGGAGCGCCGTCGACCAGCCACCCCAGTGCCGACTGATCGACCGGCTCGAAGTGCGTGCCTTGGGTCACCTGAGGAAGCTGCTGGGGATCGCCGAGCAGCAGAAGATTCCGCGCCGCGGACGAGACGGCGATGGTGTTGGCAAGGCAGAACTGGCCGGCCTCTTCGATGACCAACAGGTCCAGACTCGCGGGTGGAACGCGAGCGGGGTTGACGAAATCCCATGCAGTGCCGCCGATCACGCAACCACTGGGCTCAGCAATGAAGGCAGGATACTGCCCCTCGTCGACTGGTTGCCAGGTCCGCGCTTGTGATTTTTTGACCTTCTTGCCAACGCGCAACGGATCTACTTTGGCCTCAATGATTTTGTCCAGCAGGTTTTCCACCACACTGTGCGACTGCGCGACGACACCCACCTTCCAACCGTGGTCGTTGACCAGGTTTGCGATCACCCGGGCCGCGGTATGAGTCTTGCCGCATCCTGGCGGGCCGTGCACAGCGAGATAGGAGCGGTCGAGGTCGAGAACCGCAGCAGTGATGTCGGCGATGTCGTCTCCGCTGCGCGGAAGTGCCTCCACGGAGCGTGTCCGCGGTGAGCGGCGGGTGAGGATGTCGAAGTAGCTGCTTTCGGGCAGCTGCGGGAGTCCGGCTTTGACCTCTGTGGCGATCGCGTCGATCGCGGTCCTGAGCTTTTTCGTCCCGATCGGGGCCGGAGGCGTGAGGGCGAAGGGTAGCTCGGCATGGATCTCGTTGCCGTCCCCGACTCCCGTCTCGGTAACGACGATCTCGGTCGGAGCTGATGGGTCGTCGACGCTGACGACCTTGACGCCATTGCAGGCGCGTCCGTTGGAGTGCTGAGGCAGCGACGTGGGCGACGGATCTCCATACAGTGCTGTCAGGCCATCGCTGAGATCCCCGGATTGCAGCACCCCGCGCAGCCGCAGCTGCCGCCGCGGCTTCCTCTCCCGCCCTTGGGGTTCCCGCCACTCCTCCTCGACCTCGACACCCTCGATGATGAACACCCCCGAGGTATCGGCCCATTCGTCGATCGGGTAGTCCATCCGTTGGAAGTGGTTCCACCAATAGGGTTTGTCCTCGCGCTTGTGGAAACCCCGGGCTGCGGCGATCATCGCGACCGCCTGCTGCTCGGGTGTGCGCTGTCCGAGTTCATCACCGGCGAAACCCATCAACGCCCGGGCGGTGTCGTCGTCGTCGATCGGGTCCTTGGTCTTCTCCTTCGGTGGCGGCGGCTCCCGGTAGGTCACGTCATGCTCATGTGCCCGGGCCAGCAGCCAATCGCGCAGCCCGCGGGTCGACCGGCAGTCGTAATGGTTGTAATCCTCGATCCCGGCGCGAACCTCCGCCGCTGCATCGGCGTCGGCCTGGCTCAGTAGCTCGCCGTATCTGGCGTACTTGACGATCGAGTCCGACGCGGTGGTGACGTCACCAGTCCGCAGTTCCTCGCCCATGTAGAGCGGTTCGAGCGCTTTCAGGCCGTAGGCCGATGTTCCGACACGAATGCTGCTGCGCACGATCGGGTACAGGTCGACGAAGACGTTCGCACGCAGCAGGTCATCGACCTCCTCCTCGCCGACACCGTAAGTGCCGGCCAGCCTGAGCAGTGCAGCCCTCTCGTAGTTGGCGTAGTGGTAGACGTGCATGCCCGGGTACTTTTCGCGCCGCTCCCGGACCACGTCGAGGAACTTGCGCAGCGCCTGGCGCTCCTGGAACCGGTCGTCGGCCCAAATCGGTTCGAAGGAGACGTCTGCGTCGAGCGCCCCGAACAGATATTCCAGGCCCCAGGATCGGCCGTCCTCGGTCCACAACGGGTCGCCTTCGAAGTCGAAGAACAGATCACCGGGACTGGCGGGCGGCAAGCCTGACAGCGCCTTGGGTTTGACGACCTCGTAGGGCGGTTCGTCACCGACAGAACGTGACGTTTGCAGGCGGGCCTGCAGTTCGAGAGCTTCGGATGCGGTATCGGCCAGCCCGGCGATCGCTCCCCGGTGCTCCGCAAGCTGGTTAATCGTGGTGATGCCGGCGTCGATCAGCCTGGCGCGCTGGGTGATTCGGAGGCCTGCCACCAAAAGGACATCGTGGGTGGCTTCGATCTGCACCTGGCACTCCGGGCAGCGCAGGCACGCCCGCACCGACTCATCACCCCATCGGACCGCCTCGCCGCCGGCGTAGTGCCGGTCGAGTAGATCCTGCAACGCATACCGACGCGACCGGTACACCGGTAACAACTCACCGACCGGATAGGACACCACCGCGCCGTTGCCCAGCGCCAACTCGACACCGTCGTGGATCGGCACGCCGTCACGCCCCAGGACATCGGCGTAAGCGGCCAACTGCAGAAGCGGGGTCACTTTGACCGAGCGGGCGAGCTTGGTGTCACGCAGCCGGTAGGCGTCGCCGTCGAGCACCAAAAAGTCGGCGAAGCCGAGGAACCGACCGTCGAACATCGCTGCCTGCACGACCGCGGGCACACGCCGCTGGACCGCTTCCCGGGTCGCGTCCACCGCGGCAGTCAGTGCCTCGTGGGTGTAGGGCGGCCGCGGGATGATCGTGGGAATCTGGTCAAGGCGGGCGCGCAACTGCTCGAGGTGGCGCCGCTCATGCTCGTCGCCCAACTTCGCGGTGCGGGCGAGCAAGTCATCGTCGGCGACCACCTTGGGGCCACGCCCCAGGTTGGAGTCGAAAATACGCAGCAGCGCGTACTCGCAGCGCGCCGCGGCCGCGAGGTCGGAGGCGCTGTAAATGACAACGTTGTCAAGCAACAGCATGGTCTACAGGGTAGAACCCACCACCGACACGATTTGTCGATCAGCTCGCCAGGCGTCGGACCTGCTCGACGAGATGGCGGACCTCGGCGACCGACGGTTGCAGTTCTCGCTCACTTGCCGACCTTGGCGAGTTCGGCGACGGTGCGGCGAGCATCGTTGATGGCACCCTTGGGGTTGTAGCGCAGCGTCAAATAGTGCGCGCAGTCCAACCAGGCGGTAATTTTCGACGGTGTGATCAGGCGCTGATTCAAACGATCCCCTCCCGATTCCTGCGCGCGCTACCCCCGAACAGCTAGGAGTGCCGTCCTCATCTCGGCCGCGGTCTGAAACCGCAAATTGCGTTCGTGACCGCAGGCCTTCACGAGAAAGTCCGACAGCTCGGCGCTCAGGTCTGGGCGGAATTGCCGGGGATCTCGTGGATCCACATCTCGTGTTGGGCGGGCGTTAGGGTAGGGGTGCTGCCCGTCGCAGAGCAGTTCGTACAGTGTGACGCCCACCGCGAAAAGGTCGGGGGATACGTCCCAGCGAGTCAACTCTGCGTCTGGTGGCTGATAGGGCGGCGTACCCGAAACAGTCATCACCGGGTCACCAACACGCGACGCGATGTTGAAGTCCAGCAGCTTCGCGCCAGATCTTGTAAGCACGATGTTGTGAGGCTTGATGTCGCGATGCACAAGCGCATTTTCATGAAGCGCCATCAACTCGTCGTACTCTTCGGCGCTGATATCACCTTCAAGCTTCTTTCGATCCAACTCGGCGAGGCGCTCGGCGTCCGGGTGGATCGCTGCAAGGGCATCGAGAACGTCAAGCGCTACGTCGATGGACTCACGGTCACGCAACTGTTTTTTCCCCGTAACGTACTCTGCGAGAGACTCCCCTTGGATGTACTCCATAACCAGGTACCACTCGCCGCGGTCGGTACGGTCGGCCCAGATAACTTTGACGACGTTCGGGTGGTCGACTTTCCGGAGTGCACTAATTTCACGTCGCACGGCCTCATACCCTGCTGCACTGTCGAATAGTTTCAGCGCACGCTGCTCGCCCTCGACGATATCGCGAACGCGATAGACCTTGGAAAAGCCACCACTACCGAGTACTTCCTCAACCTCAAAACGACCACCGATCACATCACCAATGACGTAGTCGTGCGACGGTGTGCCCGCGATTACTTCCGAAGAGTCGGGCACCGGCAACGACTCGCTCTTGTCGGCACCCCTGTGCGCGGGCGCTTTCTCTTCCTGGAGCTCACTGTCGCGCTGCGCGCGATACCTTAGAGACTCCTCGCAGAACACAACGGTCTCCGGGCCGCCGCCGACGCTGAAGGACAGATCCGTATTTCCGAACTCATCGGCACCGATGAAAGCTTGAGCTTCTTTGACGCGCCGGCGTGACTCCAGAGCGATAGTGGCGGCCCAGGAAATGAACTCATCGGGTACTGCCATCTCCACATCCGGATAGAGCAGGCGCAAGAGTCCATCAACGGTATTGTTGGCCGCCTTTCGATCACGGCCGCTGAGCTGCTTCCCCCATTGGAGCCGACCCTGAATAGCGTCGAGGCGCGGGGCTCGACGCAGCCGACTCCAGACCTCTGCGAGGAAGTCGCTTACGAACCCGAAGTGGTCAGTGAAGTAGCTCGGATCAAGCTTCGGGACATCCCAGCCCGGAATGTAAGCATGGATTCGGTCCATGAAAGCGGTGTCATCGCGCATCTCTTTAGGTAAAGGTTGCAGCAGGTGGCCCGTACGGAGCTGGTGCCAGACGTCGACGTCGAAGTTCCCAACCATGACGATTCCGCCGTCCGCACGAATCGACTCCTTGCCACGACTAAATTCCCCAGACTCCATATAGCCCTTGAGGATGTTGACTCCTTCCTTCTGGTCGAAGGAAATTCCGGACACCTCGTCGAAACAGATCACGTCATATTGCGCCACCAATCCGCGGCGTCCGGTGTTCATATTCACGAACATGTTTGCGATGGTTGCCTTGCCTCCTGAAACCAGGTGCGCATACGGCGAAATCTGTTGAAAGAGGTGCGATTTGCCTGTGCCGCGGGGACCGATTTCAACGGCGTTGTAGTTGTTCACAACGAACGGAACCATCCGCAGGAGAAGGACGTCCTGCTCCCTCGGCGAAAAACGCTCAGGCGCGAACCCAACACTGCGCAGAAGCAGGTTCCTCCACTGTTCTAGGCTAAAGCGTCTACGACCTGCGCAGAATTCACCCAGTGCGTCATGCGTAGACATCTGGATCGGACGAATTGCCTCGACTCGGAACGGCTGCCCGCCCTGTTGCTGAGCGAGCGCGGCGATGTACTCGAGAGTCACCTCAGCATAGAAACCCCCAGTCAGCATCCGCTGATTCTTGTCAACGAGCTCTGCCGAGATGTGGATGTCGTTGAGCTGCAAGCTAGGCAGTTCAGCCTTGTATGCGTCGACTTTGGCATCCAACCGGGCCCGGATTAAGTCGATAACTTTGACGCGGCCCTCCTCTCGGGCACGGTGCTTAAAAAGCTCTTCTTCACCCGCGCGGACGGTACGTTCCTTCATCGACCGCTGCACCATTTCCAGTCCGACCGCGATCTCCTCGGGATCAGTTGTGGCGCAATAGCGGCCGAGGAGAAACTCGCCGACGTACGTTGGCACTGGATATTGTCCGCGGAACTGCTGCGCTAGGTCTTTCTTAACCAGATAGCCCTCGAACGCTTCTGACGCGAGCCGATCGAGATCGTCAAGTTCGGTCATCGATTCTGTCCAACCAGGGTTTCGCGTTGGAGAAGAACTGAACCGTCAGCGTCGACTACAACGAGCTGGGCTTCTTGGCCTTCCAAATCGTCATCTTCGACGAGGAGAATCACCTTGCCAGTCCCGCCAGTCAAACGAGCAACAGTAGCGATACTCGATGTGGCGTCGCCCGCGTGGCAACGCAAGTCGACCGTAGCGCCATCAGGCAAATCGGCGAACTCGACAACAAGCGATAGGCCTCGCCATTTGATGCTGGTGATCTCGGCACGAGAAGTAACCGTTGACGCCGAGGCGGTGACAGTGAGTCTCGGAACGAAACATTCCTGAGGGCTGACGCCGCCGTGCTCATAGGTTTGGTTTGCCTCAAAGCATGTAAGTCCGGGGGCGATGGCGATTCGAACATCTTTGTCCCAGTACCAGGGCACTGTCGGAACATCCACCGTGGCACCGTCCTTCAGGCGCGCGCAACGCCCTTTCTTCGTGACGGTCGCCGCAACGGGCAGAGCATCGTTCTTCGGAAGTCCAGAGGGCAAAAGGACCCACCCATGGTCGGTGACGATAGTCACCACCGACCATCCGGCGTCCAATAGCTCCCGAGTCCGTCGGGCGATCCGCGTCACCTCCTCATCAATCTCACGCGCCAACCGAACGCCGGCATCGTGTCCTTTATGGTCGATCTCACCGGCTTCGGTCCAACCTTTCCCAGAAGGATCTCCTGTCTCTTGGGAATTGAGTACCTGAACGCCCACTTCGGAAAGCAAGGATCTCACCACCTGAGCGCCTGCTGATGCTCCGCTCGAGACTCGGCAGGCATCCAACAATTGTCCGGGACCGAGAGATGACTGGTCGATGGGTGCAAGCGCAGGCTTAGAGGTTTGCGTGACGGTCGGCAACGCTGCCAGCCCAACATCCAGGGTGACATTCGCTCCGGCGCCTTCCAGCTTCTCACTGAGCAATTGGGCGACATCAAGTCGGAGGCCATCAACGAATATGGCGATTTGGCCGACTGACAATTTAGGTGTGGACTCCGCGAGATAGGTTCCGGAATTGGCTTCGGGACCCACCGCACTCTGGAGCGCCTTCGCACCAGCTTCGAGCCACGGTCTATATATCGACTCCAAGGCCGCCGCTACTGCCTTCAGATCGCGTTCCTCAGTGACCTCATTGAGCGTCCGCAGGGCGGCGAGATCGACCTTCCACCCTGTTGTCATGTGAGCCTGGCGAAGTTCTCCCACAGAAGCTGCCATAGGCAGTGGATGGCACCTTTCAGCAAGCTCTGCTAGGTGTTCAAGGGCGAGCGCTAGGGGTGAATGTCCCAGTTGCGCCCAAACCGAACCACGCCATTGGCGGTATTCCTCCTCAAGGCGAGAAACCTCGCCGCGCGCACCAGATGGCGTGAGAGCAACAAGGTCGAGCAGGCGGGCCCGGAGTTGATCCTCGGCGGCGTCGTTATCCTGCGGCCACGCCAGACCGTTGGATGGCGTGAAGAGTTCCGCTGGTTTTGCCTCACGTAGCCGACCAGGGATGCCCGGATAGTCGGTCGGCGACTCCCGAAATCGCTGCCACACCCGCTGCCAAGCTCCTTCTGCTTGGCCTAGCTTGCGGGCCGCCTCGATCACTCCGGCTGCAGACGGGTTCAAGTTAAAATCCGACTTGCACTGTGACACGAAGGCGTCCCATACGGCGCCTTTCAACTCCTGCTCCACAGCGCTCGGGTCGCTGATCCACCTCAGCAACCTTCTAACGGGATCCGGGTTGAGCAGACCGTTGAGAAAAACTGCATCGAGATACCGGCCCTCTAAATAGGAAAGCGGCTGCTTTGCAAGTTGATGCATTCCTGCCAGCAGGGCCTGCATTGTCCCGTCGTCGCCGGCAACATTGAGTCCTAGTCCCCGCTCCCTATTGATCAAGAGTGCACGTGCAGTCCAGTCTTTGCCACTGGACTGAGCAAACCACTGGGCCTTGTGCTGCAGCGGAGCTAAAGGCGCTAGCGTCTGATTGTTCGCATCCACGTTGCGAAGGTCATCGCGTGTCACGCCCGGCATATAGATGATGGGAATCCCTTGCGGAGCATCTATCGAAACAGTCGCTTCCACAACACATCTGATCCAAAGCGCCGGGCCACTGCCTGACCCCGGATCGTAGGGGCCAAGTGTGAGAACACGCCGCCGCGTTCGGAGCAGTTCGACCGTTGATTCCCACTGGCGGTCTTTGTCAGGCCACAGGACTGCAATCGGTTGTACGTGAATATTGCCGTCGAAGCTTGCCGCTTGGTCGAGCGCGCGGGCTAGGCAGTCGAGGACCTCCTCGCTCATGGCAAATCCCCTCGTGCTGCACGCTTCTCAGCAATCGTGATATGGCGATCATTCAGCCGTTCAGAGCCGTCGGGGTTTTTCCCACGATCCGTCTTCCAGTGGATGTTGAACGTCGCGCGGAGGACGGCAGCTTCGACGAACGGACGCACATTTACTCGCACTCCGTCGTTTAGATCGGGGTCCCAACCGATCGGTTGATCGGCAAGCGACTTCCAGCGAACGTAGATGTCGTACGGCGGATCGCCGTCGAGCACAAGCTCAAGCTTTTTGCGGAGCTGATTCGCTGCTGACAGCCGGGCTTCTGCTCCGGCCACTTCTTCCCGCATTTCCGCCCGTTGACGCTCGATCCAGTCCCCGAGATAGGTGTACGTCAATTTCTCGAGGGTCTTTCGATCGAGCCGATGGTAGTTGACGAGTGCAGCAAACCCGTCAGGCCGACCATCCCAAATGTGCCACACAAAAGGGCGGTTCGCGAACAGCGTGCAATGTTGCTTGAAGAAATCATCCCGAAGCCACTGATCTAAGTTCTTCTTCTTGCTACCAGTTGCTTCGAGCAGTTCCGCCACCTTCCCAGGGGACCAGGTTGGACCGAAGGCAGTCGCAATCAAGTGTTGAAGCCTGTCCGCAGCGGGTGCTTCACCTGCCACCGAGGGAAGGCACATTATGCCGTCAGCGTCGGCGAAGGCGTCCAATTCGTCCAGCCCGAACTGCCGCGCTGGCCATTCATAGCCAATCAATCGCCCTACAGCCACGTGCAATGGGGCTCTGGAAGACTCCGGGCGTCCGTTGAAGAGCCATTGGGTTGGATCATCCGACCACGGCTCCGATAAACCATTCGGAAAGCGCTCTTCGGCCACCTTGAGCCAGCGGTCTACATCGAATGGAACCTTCAACATAGTTCGATCTGCCACCTTGAGGTTACCCACCAACAAGCGGACGTTTTTTTCGAACTCTCCGGACATTACATAGGCTTGGAGTGCTGGCAGCCACTGCTGGTCGCGAGGAACCAAGACCACAGTGTTGTCATCGAATAGATCCCCGCTGAATGGCGTGGCCTTCAGATTGCCGGCTTGCATCACGGCAACGCCCTGTTTACCGCGAAACTGCAGACCGCGGACCCAAGCCGACTCGGCACCCTCCCCGAGTCTCGACCGAATAAATTCAATTAGCTCGCCAGCGCCCCCCTCCCATCTCAAGATCTTTGATCTACCAGAGAACAATCCGTGATCCTTTGGGGATGACTGCTGCCTTTCCCATCCACTCGAGATTGTTGGCAACTCCCAGAAGTAGCGCCCAAATCGCGCATAGTCGCCAGTGCAGATCCCCTGCGATGAGTCGACAAAATCGCCCAATAGAGACGTACCTTCCATTATGCGCTGCGTAAATCTACAGTCGGGGTTCCGCCGATAATGTGATTGAACGATGGCCGGAAGTGCAGAGCCCTTGAGCGCACGCGCCTTATGTTCGACGGTCGACGCACCCGATACGTCCCGAATCGCAATTGCCGAACCGGTTTTTGGACGAGTATTCATGATTAGAGAAAGAACAACGCGAACACGGGTTCCGATCATGTTTGAGGAGAAGGCAGAATCTCCGAGCCAGCTGAGAGAACGGATAGAAGCCGTCTCGATTAGTCGCTCGCGAAAATGAGTAAAACTACTCAGAGTTAACCAGTTCTCCGTGCTGACCGTCGCAGCCGCGCCATTCTCTTCGGTCATGGCGAGGCACCTCGACACAAAGGCTGAAGCTAAGTCGCCGCCGCAGTCTCGATATCTGACTTCAATGAACTCGCGTAGCGTCTCGCCGAACCGGGTCTTCACGAGGAACGGTGGGTTAGTTACGACCAGCGTATAGCGGTCAGATAAGTAGTCGGCTGCTCGTGCAATGCTGGCCGCATCGCCTCCCAGAACGGCCGCAGCGGGATCGTGACGTTCACGGGTGGCGGCCGCGACAATTATCGGCGCGACTGCTTCCCAGTCGACATCCTCGAATGATTGTTGCAGGCCAGTCGAGTCGACAATTTCGACTGCCCGCTTGGGATCAATAAGGCTGCCAAGACTGTCAGCGTCACGGAAAAGAACGTGAAGCCGAACGAGTGCATTCTCTAATTGGCTATTCCCGCCCGCAAGTGCCTTCCACTCCTCCACAGGCGCATTGACGGGGATTCCTGAACAAGCAATGTTAGGCGCAGGTAGTACCCGCCATCCTCCCCCCTGCTTCCATGCTGCTTGCGCGACCGTGAACATCGCTATCTGAACACAGCGCGGATCAAGTTCGAGTCCGAAGAGATTGCCCCGCAAGACAGCGTCCTGAGCGTCGATGTCCGCAAGCCCTTCTTCTTCGGCTCGCATTTGCCACAACATCGAGAATGCTTCGACAAGGAAGTGTCCAGATCCACAGCACGGATCCATGACCGTTACATCGGCAACGCGATCGGGCCAGTCCGCAAAGGACCCGGCCGCCGGACTTCCATTTCCATCTACACAGAGATACTCGAATTCCTTGATTAGCGGGCTCCCAGGATGCCGCGCTGCCCACCATGCACCCAGGGTGTTTTCCAAGAGAAATCGAACCATGTAATGCTCAGTAAATAGCTGGGTCACTGGGGCAAGGTCGGCGCCACCGATTTTCCGTTCTGAGGCGTTGACCTGGTCCTTCTTGAGTTTCTGCCAGTATTGATAGACCCAGCCGAGGGCGTCGTCGCTAACGAAGACTTCCCGAGGAAGGTTCGCGACGATGCTTTCGAGGGACAGCCTGCCCTCGGGCGCAAGCCGCAACCTCACGCATGGGTCGTCAAGCCGAAATATGCCTGGGAGAATTTCGGCTGCGAAACGCGCAGCTACGGACCAGCCGTCTGGTTCTTCGAGAGACTCGGCGAGTTCCTCGCAATCCGCAAGCGTCACCGGTGCTCGATACTCGGGGTGTATCAGCAAGTTGTTCTCGGCGAGGAAGCGGGCGAACAACAATCGGTGCCATTGTTCGTAGGCGCATTCGGCCCCCAGCAGGTCGAAGTTTTCACCTTGATCGCCGAGTTGCCGGGCTTTGGCCCGCAGGCCACGGCGGAGTTGTCTACCCTCGTCGTTGAGATGGCCGGGAGGTCGCTCGGCAGCTATTGCTAGAGAAATGAATGCAGCTCGAACGGCCTGCTCTGCCGCGCTGCGGCCATTGACACAGGCGTCTTCCAGCAACTTACGCTGCTCGGAGGTAAGTATCGGCACGTGTCGGATCCCCTTAGATGACGATCGTCTCGCCATTGGCGAGATGCCCCATGAGTTCCGCCCGAAACTCGGCAAGGTAGGCATCGAGCTCAGCTTCGGTGCGAAGAGTGGCGGCCGGCGCTTGGACACTGACGG
>Ga0209986_10002675_pt1 | contig 16126 bp, 15 predicted proteins | sample BlataG_FD_183168 | JGI IMG/M metagenome (GOLD analysis project Ga0209986, IMG submission 183168) | Deep subsurface microbial communities from Black Sea to uncover new lineages of life (NeLLi) - Black_00105 metaG (SPAdes) (version 2) | ecosystem: Environmental > Aquatic > Marine > Oceanic >...
CGCGCTGGCGTGGTCTACGTGGCCGATGGTTGTCCATTCGTCATCGTCCCGCACCTGTAGCAACACCGTCTCAGGCGAAGCGCTGCGCAGTGAAACGCTTTCGGCCGGATATTGGTCCGCCATCCAGAAGTATCTGTCTCCGGATTGGTGCAGGACCCCAGCCTCTTGCAGAAACTGTAGGAATTCCGCCACCCGCGCCTCCTCGACGCGGCCGAAACTCTCTCCCGCCCGGAAGGGCAGTTCAAAGGCGGCACAGCGTAAATGCCCCAGGAGGATGAGGAGATTATCGGGGTTAATGAGGGCCTGCTCGGGCGAACGGTCGAAAAAATAGTCGGGGTGACGGGCCAGGAACTGATCCAGCGGACTGGCCGACGTGACCAGGGCCGCCAGCGACGCCTCGGTTTTGCGACCCGCGCGGCCGGCTTGCTGCCACGTGCCGGCGATGGTGCCCAGATACCCAGCCAGCACGGCCGCGCCCACGCCCCCGATGTCTATCCCCAGTTCGAGGGCGCTGGTGGCGACCACGGCGCGCACCCTCCCCTCGCGCAGCCCGCGCTCGATCTCGCGGCGTTGGCGCGGCAGGTAGCCGCTGCGATAGCCGCGCACCTGACCCTCTCCCCCAGCCCCTCCCCCGCTTGCGGAAGAGGGGATGCTGCGCCGTAAGTAACTTAGGATCAATTCGACCGCCCGTCGCGCCCGCGCGAAGACAATCGTCTGCACATCGTGCTGCAGCAGGTCTCCCGACAGGCGGACGCTCTCCAGCAGCGCGCTGCGCCGCAAGCCGAGGTCACGATTCACCACGGGAGGATTGTAGATCAAGAAATGCCTGGCGCCTCGGGCCGCGCCATCGTCGTCCACCAGCACCACCGGCTCCTCGATCAAACGCTCGGCCAACTCAACCGGATTGGCAATCGTCGCTGAGGTCAAAATGAACTGGGGCGACGAGCCGTAAAAGCGTGCAATGCGTTTCAGCCGGCGCAGGACATTAGCCACGTGCGAGCCGAACACCCCACGATAGGCGTGCATTTCGTCTATCACCACAAATTGTAAATGCCGGAAGAAATCGGCCCACAGAGTGTGATGCGGCAGCACCCCGGTGTGCAGCATGTCGGGATTGCTGATGACCAGGCGCGCCATCGCGCGAATGGCCGGGCGCGCCTCGGCCGGCGTGTCGCCGTCGTAGGTGGCAATGCGGATGGCGCCCCTTGCCCCTGCGGGGCTGTCCCCCCGCATGCCGGGGGAATTGAAGGGGGGCGCGTTTTCTTGCAAAACCGCTATGAGCTGTCTCAGCGCATCCTTCTGATCCTGGGCCAGAGCTTTGGTTGGAAAGAGGTAGAGCGCGTGCGCCTGTGGATCGCGCAGCAGACGGTCGAGGACGGGCAGGTTGTAGCAGAGCGTCTTGCCGCTGGCCGTGCCGGTGACGACCACCGGGTGCTGGCCGGCTTGCGCGCGTTGCCACACCGCCGCCTGATGGGTGTAGAGCGCGCCGATGCCACAGGCACGCACGGCGTCCACCAGCGCGGAATTGAGGTCATCTGGGAACGGCACAAACTGCGCCGGCCGCGCGGGGAAGGTCCGCCACGCGGCGATGTTCGAGGCAATATTTGGATCGGTTTGCCAGGCGCTCAGAAGCGCAGAGAGGGACATAGGTCAGGCGGTTAGTGATCAGGGTGCCCGGAGCAGAATTTGCATCCGACATAGGCACCCTCCTTGGAAATGCTGACGCAAAGACACAAAAGCCGCTCCTGCTTGCGCAGAAAGCGGCTTCTTCTATAATTCCATAAGTCTTGCCTCCTGGCCCTAGCAGGAAGTGAGGCATCAGTATTGGGATCCCACAGAGCGGTCCCTCTGTTGATCCCCTTTTTTGTTTGCGCTGAAAGTGTCGCATTCAGGTAGCTCTGCATTTAACCATGGTCACCGGCCGACTGCTTGCTTCGCTTCGTCCTGCAGCAGATACCAGATGATCAGCGCGCCGATGCCCGTCCAGATAGGGAAGGCAGGCAGTAAAAGGATAGCCAGCACAATGGCTGCCCAGCGGGCCCACGGCCACAACCGCCAAAGCCCAATGCCAACCAGCAGGAAGACAAGGGTAAAGAGCAGACAGAAGAAGAGGCCTATGCCGATCCCGAACAGCGGCCAGACGACCTCTCGCGATTCCACATTGATCAGGACAGGCACCACGGCTAAGACGAGAGCGCCACTGCCGATGAGGAACGGAATGCTCATCACGAAATGGTAAACAGCGATCAGGCTAACTGCGTCAGGCCGTTTCATGGAACACCTCCTGTACTGTAGAACTACCTACATTTAGGCTGTAGACAGTATTATACTGGTCAATGCATTTTGCGGCAAATCGCTGATGCATGCGCCTCTGGGGATCGACGCTCCGACAACTCCCAAAAAGAAACACGAGCGGCCATAAGATGGCATAGGGAGCCTGTAAGATGACGCGCTACTCCACTACAGCCGGGTGCAGGTACTTGATAGCGCCTTTGCTGAACACAAGTCTGGTTGTAAGCTAACCAGATCGAAATGTGCCCAGCAGGTGTCGCAAGACCTATCGGGCGCGTGGCCGAAACAGCATCGCCAACACCAACCCTACGGCGAACAGCCCTGCGCAGAGCAGATACACTCCCCCCAGCCCAATCCACGGCATCAGGGCGTAGGCTGCTAGCGGCCCAATGGCGCTGCCGAGGTCGCCGGCCGTGTGCAGCAGACCGATGGCCCGCCCCCGCTGGGCTTGGCTCACCAAATCGCCGGTGAGGGCCGTGACGAGGGCCTGCACGCTCCCTCCGGCCACGGCGCCCAGCGATACACCGGCCAAAATGGCGACCGGCTCGCCCCAGGCCACCAACGCCATGCTGACGACGCCGATAGCCAATCCCCACGCCGCCATCCCCCAGCGACTCCCCAGCCGGTCCGACGCCGCCCCCGCCAGCGGAGCGGCTACCACGCTGAGGAGCGTCCGTCCGGCCATGAGCAAGCCGGTCAGTGTGGCCACCCCCAGGGTCAAGCTCGTGGATGACAGCCAATCCTGCACCAACAAGCCCTTAGTGGCGGCGAAGACGCCGGCGATGACGAAGCGGTTTATCCCCTGCAACGACGCGGCGACCCACAGGCCCCGGTTGGCGCGCAGCCGGGGCCTGATCTCTTCAACGGAGGGGCGGTCCAAGACAGACCGGATGCTGCGGGTCTCCGGCAGCAGGATCAATGCTACCAGTCCACCCAAGGCTGTCACCGCCGCGCCGAGCCACATCGTTGCGCCGTAGCCCAGCCAGTCGGTGAGCAGGCCGCCGGCCAAGGCGCTCAGCGCCGCGCCCAGGAAGAACCACGTCTGGTACAGGCCCGTCCATCGCCCGCGATCCTGGGCCGTCGTCACGTCCAGGATGACCGTCGCCCCGCCAACCCAGATGCCCGACCACGCCAGTCCCCACAGCAGCCGCCCGACCAGCATCGGCCAGAAGCCGCGCGTGGCAGCGTATACCGCTGTAGAGAGCGAACCAATGAACAGGGCCGGCACAAACAGCCAGCGCCGTGGCCAGCGGTCGTAAGCCAGCCCCGCCGGGCCGTTGAGAAAGAGCCGCACCGCTCGGTTGACGCCCAGGATGATCCCCACGCTGCTCAGGGCGATACCGGCTTCAGCGGTGTGGGTGGGCAACACGGTGTACAATGTCCCATCACCCATGAGGGACAGGGCTGTGCCCAGACCCAGGGCAAACAATACCCTGCGCGGATGAATGAGAGTCTTGCTGTTGCTCACGGTTCTTCTATTCACTGATATGGTACAGGATCTTCCTCAGGCAGCGCTGCCCGCACTGGCGATGAGGGCGCGGATCTCCAGCGGTTCGCCCTTGGTCGGGTCGCGCACGAGCCAGAGCGCTCCCTCAGGGCACTTGGAGACACACACGCCGCACCCCATGCAGGCGGTGGTGTCCACAGCAGCAATGCCATCGCTCACCGAAAGCGCCCCAAACTGGCAAAAGTCGGCGCAGGTGCCGCAGCCGACGCACAGGTCCGCAGCCATGTGGCTGACGTAGCCGGAGGAGGCCAGCATCGGGGTACCACGACGCCAGGCATGCATCGCCCCGCAGCAGCAGGCGCAGCAATTGCAGATCGCGTAGAAGCGGCCCAGCATCGCGTCCTTGAAGAAAGCGTGGTGCACGTGGCCCCGTTCGTGCTCGGCGCATAGGATCTCCACCGCCTCCTCCGGAGTGATCCAGCGGGAACGGTGCGGATGGTGCTCGGCGACGAAACTGGCGAAAGGCTCGCCGACAACGAGGCACACGTCGAAAGGCTGGCAGGGATTGGAGCGCGAGGCGCGGCAGGGGCACTCCAGAACCACGATGTGATCGGGGTTCTGCAGCACGATGTCTCGGGCGAGGGCGTAGGGGATTACCTGCTCCAGGTTGGTCAGGCTGATCTCTTCCTCGACGGTGACCAGTTGCTTTGCCGCCTCCAGTGGGACGACCTTGCCGTGGTAGGTGTCGGCGAAGGTGACGCGGTCAGCGTCATCGGGTGGCCTGGGCGGAAACAGCCGGGCCAACTGACGCACGAGCGGCCTAAAGATACGAGCCAGCGGATGCTCTCCGGTCCCGATGCCAATGTAAAGGTAAGGCCAGCGTCCATAAACGTACCCGTGTAACCAGTCAAAGAGAGAGTAGCCCGGTGTGCGCCGTGCCTCTCGTGCGAAAGCCCGGGTGGAGGGCCCTAGTAGGTTGAACCAAGACTTGCCTTTCATCGCTCGGCTATCCTCTCATTCAACTATCGCAAGCTGCGTTTATTTCCTCATGCTCAACCCGATGCGTCCCCGTTCGAGATCAATGCTGATGACCTTGACCTCCACCACATCGCCCACTGAGACCACCTCCAGGGGGTTCCTCACGTAGCGGTCGGCCATCTTGGAGACGTGCACCAGGCCGTCCTGCTTGACCCCGATGTCCACGAAAGCGCCAAAGTCCACCACGTTGCGCACCGTGCCCTTGAGAATCATCCCTTCCCGCAGGTCTTCCATCTTCAGAACATCGCTCCGCAGGATGGGTTTGGGCAATTCGTCGCGGGGGTCGCGGCCAGGTTTGATGAGGTTGTCGAAGATGTCCGTCAGCGTGGGCAGGCCCACCTCCAGAACATCAGCCAGTTCAGCCAGGTCGTTCTCGACTCGGAAAGCCTTGACCCTCCGAGCCAAATCGGGCTCGTTCCCTCGCACGCCCATCAGAGTGAAGAGACCCTCCACCACGGGATACGACTCCGGGTGGATGAAGGTGTTGTCCAGGGGGTTCTCCCCGGCGGGGATCTTGAGGAAGCCTGCCGATTGTTCGAATCCTTTCTCCCCTATCCCCTTGACCTTCCTCAGTTCCCGGCGGGATTTGAAAGGCCCGTGTTCATCTCGATGCCTGACGATGGCTTTGGCCACCCGCTTGTTGACGCCCGAAACGTACTGCAAAAGGGCTGGCGAGGCGGTGTTGAGGTCAACCCCCACGTGGTTGACGGCCGACTCGACCACCGCGTCCAGGGTCTCGGCCAGCTTCTTCTGGTCCACGTCGTGCTGGTAGAGGCCCACTCCAACGGAGCGGGGCTCGATCTTGACCAGTTCGGCCAGGGGGTCTTGCAGGCGGCGGGCGATGGAGACGGCACCGCGCATGGAGACGTCCATATCGGGCAGTTCCTCCCTGGCCAGCGGGGAAGCGGAGTACACCGACGCGCCGGCCTCGTTGACGATGACGTAGGCTCCCCGCCCGGCCTCGGCGATGACCTCGGCGGCCAGAGCCTCGGTCTCACGGGAGGCGGTGCCGTTGCCGACGGCGATGACGTCAACGTTCCCCCAGGTGACCAGGCTGACCAGAATGTCCCTGGCCTCGTCCCACTGCTTCTGCGGTGCATGGGGATAGATGGCCGTGCCGCCTGAAAACTTGCCCGTCTCATCCACCAGGGTCACCTTGCAGCCGGTGCGGTAGCCCGGATCAATGCCCATTACTATCTTGCTTCGCAGTGGCGGCTGGAGCAGGAGGTTGCGCAGGTTCGCGGCAAAGACTTTGATGGCGTGGTCATCCGCCTCGTCGGTGCAGGTGCCTCTCAGCCCCCGTTCGATGGAAGGGGCGATGAGCCGCTTGTAGCCATCGGCGGCAGCCTCTCTCACCTGAGCGGCGAAAACGGAGTGCCTATTCTTCAGGTAGCGGCCTTGGACCTCAGCCGTGATCTCATCTACCGGCGCTTCCACTTTGACTTTGAGCACGCCTTCTTTCTGCCCCCGGTTGATGGCCAGCAGGCGGTGGGGCGGAATGGCCTTCAGCGGCTCGGCGTATTCGTAGTACATCTGGTACTTGCCCTGGGGATCGAGGGAGGCATCGGCCACCGTGCAGACCAAAAGGCCCTGGCCGAAGGTGCGCTCTCGCACCGCTTTGCGCAGGTCGGCATCTTCGGAGACGACCTCGGCCACGATGTCCCGCGCCCCGGCATAGGCGTCCTTCACATTGGGCACCTCTTCGCTCAGGTAGGCCTGGGCGAATTGCTCCAGCGTCCCCTCTGTGATCTCCTGGGCCAGAATGAGCTCCGCCAGCGGCTCCAGCCCCCGCTCCCTGGCGACGGTGGCCCGCGTGCGCCGCTTGGGTTTGTAGGGCAAGTAGAGGTCCTCCACCTCTTGCAGCACCATGGCTGCTTGTATCCTGGCCTCCAGTTCCGGCGTCAGCTTGCCCTGGTCGGCGATGCTCTTCAGCACCGTCGCCTTGCGCTCCGCCAGGCGGCGCAGGTATTTCAGGCGGGTCTGGATAGCCCGGAGCTGCTCCTCGTCCAGCCCGCCGGTGACCTCCTTGCGGTAGCGGGCGATGAAGGGTACTGTGTTGTCCTCGTCCAGTAGTTGGACGGCGCAGGCGATTTGATCGGCCTTGAGGCCCAGTTCGTGGGCGATGGTGGTTATGACCGAATGGTTGGTCACGGTTCCTCCTGAAGATAGCGGCAGCGGATGGGAGCGGATAAGCGGATAACACAACTACTCACGCTGGTAACCTAGACCTTTGACCATGTCAGACCCGAAACGGCAGTCGCAGCCGGCGCAGCAGAATCCCCAGCGGCCCGGCGGGCACCCGCCCCGGCGTCGCGCCCCCGTCATCCTCCCGGTTGCCGTAGACGTCGTAGTGCACGATCTCCGCCAGCAGCTTGCGGGGCGTCGGAGGTGGGTCCTCGGCCGCGAACCCCACCGTCAGCAGCCCCACAATCTCCAGGTGGTCCGGCAGCTTGAGAATGTCGGCAACCGCCTTCCGGTCCAGTGCCCCGATCCAGCAGCTCCCCAGTCCCAGCGCATTGGCCTGCAGCATGATCTGCGCTCCGGCCAGTCCAACGTCCTCGTGGAGGAACTGTCGGTAAAACCGGTTCCGGCGGTCCCCACACAGGACGATGAGCAATGGGGCCTCCGCCGCATGCGCCCAGCGAATCAAATAAAAAGCGGCATGCTGGGCTACCTGACGGCGGATCGTCTCGTCCCGGACGACGATGAAGGCCCACGGCTGTCGGTTGCTGGCCGAAGGCGCCCAGCGGCCGGCTTCCAGTAGTTGCTCGACCATCTCTTCTGGCACCGGGTCCGGCCGGTAGCGACGGATGCTGCGCCGCCCTTTGAGCAGGGCGAGCAGCGATTCGGGGGAAATGGGATCATCAGGTTGGGTCATCTCGAACGCTCCTTTCCACTGGCGTTCAGTATACCGCATACGTCGTCGGTCATTCCCCCGCCTCCCGCTCCAGGATGCCGGTCAGGCAGCCGATGCCTCCCGCCGCTTTGAAGATCTCGTCCACCTCGACCGTCTGGCAGGTGATACCGGCGTCCTGGTAGAACGCCTGGGTGACCGGGTTGCCGGCCGGCATCAGGATCCGCCCGGGGGCCAAGGTCACAAAGTTGAGCGCCATCCCGCGCACCGCCTCACCCTCATCTGGCAGGAATAGGACGGTGTACCCGCGTGCCTGCAACGCTTCCACGGCCGCATAGGGCACGCGCCCTGGCCAGCCAATCGCCAGGTCCCGGTCGGTAAAGCGCAACTGCCCCATCAAGTGCATCGCCCCGTAGGGAAGCCCGACCGCGACGACCTCGACTCCCATCTCCCGCAACAGGCTCGCCACCTGCGCTGCCCCCTCGGAGTTGGTCCGCAGCCCCGTCGCCAGTAGCATCGTCTGCGGGTCAATCCAGAGCGCGTCCGCCCCCTCAAAAGTCCCTTTCCCTCGCACACTGCGCAGGATGGGGATCCCCAGGTCGGCCAGCCGCCGGGCGACGAATCGCTCCTCACCGGCGCGCACGGTGGACGCTGGTCGCCCCAGGATCGCTCCTTCCGGCGTCATGAACATCAGGTCGGCGACGAACATCAAGTTGGGGGGCGGCGTCTCAGCCGGTTCGACGTGGTGCACGACGATGCCAGCGTCCCGATAGGCCTGGGCCAGGGTGTCATGCTGCTGCCGCGCCCGGCTGGCGTCCACCGGGGCGAGCATTTGAGCCCTGTCTGGGTCCGCCAGTTCTTCCAGCTCTGGTCCGGGCCGGTGGAGCAGTACCGCTTTGAGCAGCGACCACTCCGTTGCCATGCCGCACGCTCCCCAGATCCCTCCGATCTCCTGGTGCAAGGGGGCCGTGCGTGGTGACCAGCCCGCGCCGCCGTACGCTGCGGTTTTAACGATGTCTGTCATAATGTCACTCTCCTACCGAAGTGTCATTCTGAGCGACCGAAGGGAGCCAAGAATCTCGTTCTTGGCCTGCAATTTGCCATCATCAGGGGAGATTCTTCGTCGCTTCGCTCCTCAGAATGACAAAGTCAGATTCTAGTACTATTGCGCCTGTGAAACGCGCTTCAGGACGCGCAGCGCGCGCAAGGTGACCCACTTGCTGGGCTTCCCCCTCTCCTCGACGTCGGCCCACATCTTGCCATGGAGCGAGTTCTCCAGTTTCCAGCGCCCTTGAGCATCCTGCTTGCCCAGGATAAGTTGAAATGCATTGCTCAACCGAGGATCGTCGCCGTACCCCAGTTCCACCAGCACCACTGTGGTCTCCAGAACGTCGCTCCAGTAGCTCAACGGAAAGCCAAACTTGAACCAGGTCGAACTCACCCGCTTGGTGTAAGGGTAGTCGGCCGCGGCCGGGTCACGGCTGAGCAGGAACTCGGCGCCGACCTCGATGGCACGCTGCACCGCCGGGGTGCGCCGCTCCGGTGGAACCGCAATCAGTGCCTTCATGGCTTTGTTAGCGCCCCAGCCACAGGGCTGCCCAAGGTTAGCGCTGCAGGCAAAGCATGGCCCACTCATGCCCGACTTGAGGTATCGGAACTCCCCTTCGCCGGTGGTGGCCCGCACCAGCCAGTCCAAAGCCGCTTGCACGCGTGGATCGTCGGCGTAGTCCAGGCGTGGCAGAGCATACAGCAGGTTGCCATTCAAGCAGGGTATAGAACCGCTGGGCACTGGCTTTTGGTAAGCCGAAAAGGCACCGTTGGCGGCGATTGCGTGGCTCAAGAGGTACTCGCAGCCTCGCCGCACTCGCTCGTCGGACGGGTCGGCCCCTAGCTCGGCCAGGAAGATGATCTGCCAGACGGTACTCCGATACTTGGGTGAATAGCCGCCGCCGGGCTTGACCCAGTAGCCGTCGGGGTACTGGGCGTCCAAGATCGCCGGCACCGGCCCCGTCGTCATGATGGCTGCCCTGGCCGCTTGAACTTCAGGATCGTCCTCCGGCCGGTCCAGCAGCTCCCGCAGGGCAAAGTAGCGCACCCCGGGATTCTCCGGATCGGGCTCCAGCATCCAGGGGATGGGGTCGTTGTTGAGAACTGTCTTCCACGTCATCGCTTTCCTCCGTATCATCACTACCCATAGAGTGACTTGATCACTCGCAGGGCATCCAGGGTCAGCCACTTGTTGGGCTCGCCGGGCTGGCCCACATCGAACGGCGGCCAGCGCGCGCTCAGGTCCAAGGGCCAGGGGCCATTGGGCAATTGTCGGCTCAGTAGGTATTTCATCGCCAAGGCGACTTTGGGTTGTTCGAGCGTGTAGCCGAGCCGCGCTAGGGCGTCCAGGGCGCTGATGACGCCGTAGTTAAAGTAGGGGTACTCCAGGGCCGTCCACATATCGCCGACGTGGTAGCGGCCCATGCGCGGTTCCATCAATAAGTCGCAGACGACGGCAGCAGCGCGGATGGTTACGGGATGGGCAGCCATCTCAGTATCCAGGGCTGCAGCGCGCAGGTAGTCCAGCGTGGCCCGCAGACAGCCGGGACGGTCGGGTCGCCCGCAATGCCACATCCCGTCGTCCCGCTGGTTCGCCAAGAGCCAGTCCATAGCCGCCCGGGTCCGGGAGGCGTCACCGTACCCAAAGTGAATGAGGAAGCGCACGATACGGGCATGGGTGCAGGGGCCGGGCTGGGTGTCCCAGATGATGCCCTGACCCGAGACTCGGCGACGGCGGCAGAAACCGCCGTGCTCGCGCTGGTATGTGAACATGAACTCGCAGGCTCGTCGGATTTGCTCATTCTCGGCGGTCAGCCCCAGGTCGGCCAGCATGCTGAGCACCCAGAAGGTGCCGTAGTGTTTGGGTAGATAGTAGTCCCGTTTGACCCAGTAGCCCTCGCGCTTCTGGGCCGCCAGCAACTCGGCCACGGGCGGAAAGGTGGGGATAGCTGCCCCCGCTGCCCGCACTTCTGGATCATCGGCCGAATGGTCGAGGATGTCGAGCAATGTCCAGCAGCGCACCGAGGGGTTCCCTGACTCCAGCAGCCAGGGGATGGGATCTCCGTTCAACCTTTCAAGCCACGTCATAGAGCATCTCTCCATCGTTGTGGTCACCTGCCTACTTGCCCTTCGCTGTCGTCGAGGCGCTCAGTTCATTCAATACTCCCGTGCCGCCCGGCGGCGCTCGACGGCCGGTTTCATCTTGATGCTCATGAATCCCCCTCCAGCAGGTGCTCTCGGCGGTTCATGAACTCGATGAGCCATCGGCTGCCATTCCAGTGCAGACGGTGAAGCCCGGTGGGGTCCGTGTAGACGCCGAAGTTGTGGGCTCCCAACAGACACCGTACGATGGTTCCAACGGTGCCGCCGTGGGCTACAATCAAGACGGTGCCTTCTGGATGGGCCTCGAGGATGCGGCGGGCCGCCCCTTGGACCCGGGCCTTGAAGGGCAGGTAGCTCTCGGGGAGGTAGGATGGGGCTGCGGCACAGCCGTTGATGTACGGTGAGGCGTAGTCATCGCTGTCGCGCCAGTAGGGTACCTCGAACTCGCGAAGGTCGTGGTCGAGGGTCAATGGCAGGTCTAGCTCAGCCGCGATGATATCGGCCGTCTCCCTGGCGCGGACGAGCGGACTGGCATAGATGGCGTCAATGCCCTCTTGGTTGGCAGCTAGCCAGCGGCCCAGCAACAGCGCTTGCCGGCGACCCCTGTCGGTTAGAGGGCTGTTGAAGCCAGCTTCATCACCGCGAACGATCCACTCAGATTCACCATGGCGGGCCAGAAAAAGGTTCATGGCCGTCCCTCCAGAGCATGTTCACCTCGCAACAGATCTCGTGTCTGGCTCATGTAATGCCCTTCTCGCTCGAAGCACCCCAGTATCCTGTTCCCCGCGCAGCAGCGCCAGCCCTGTGAAATACATCCACCATTTCACAGGGCCAGCAGCCGGTCGTGGTCGCAGTGGGGCAGGCACTGGGCCGCTCGATCCAACCGCCCCCGCCGGACGTAGGCCAGTATCTCCTCCTCCAGCCAGGACACGAGCACAGGCACGCCGTCCAGGTCCACTGTGGTCTCCGTCCTGGCTCCTGTGGACACCCAACGTTCTCCCTCCCGCCGGTGTAGGTCGCCTATGACCTCGACGGCCACTCCATCGAAATCGAAGCGGCCAAAGTGGGAGCGGTAGGCTTCGCCCTGAGGCTCAGCCCGAAGGGTCTCGTTCTCGCGCACGGCTACGGGTTCCACGACATGATCGGCAAACAGAGCCTGAAAGCGGTAGGCGTCCTCGGCATCCGTCTCGATGTCCAGGTCCTTCACCGGCACTGGGACACCATGCAGCGCAGCCGAAGCCCCGGCGACGACCTTGTAGGCCACTCCTGCCTCGTCCAACTGCCGGGCTATCTGGCACAACACCGCACGCCAAAGGGGTTTGACAGCCACGACCAGCAGGTGCTCAACACAGCCGTGGATTGAAGAGTCTGCGGCCAGCCGGTAGTTCAGGTCCAACCACACCTCCCACGCCTCGCCGGACAGGGCGTTCACCCCATCCTCGATCATGCTCACCAGCCCTTCGACCCCCAGGACGGTGATAGCCTCGAACCCCTCCCTCTGGCACAGCGGAACGACCTCGGTGGGGTGGGCGAAGTAGGCGACGAACTCCGCGTCCGATTCCCCACGTGGGGGCAAGACGCCCGTGGTCAGCACCATTTCCGTGAGCTCCGGATGCTCCAGGGGCCAGGTGGGCTCGTGAGCGGCCGCCCACCGGGGTGCGGCATAGCGACTGATAAAGGCTGCGAAAAGCGGCCCGCCGGGCTTTAACACCCGATGACATTCCGCAATAGCTTGCTGCCGTTCGGCCTCCTCCAGCAAGTGGTAGAGGGGCCCCATGAGCAAGACAGCATCGAAGCTGGCGTCGGGGAAGCGGGAGAGGTCGGTGGCCGTGCCCTGCTCGTAGGCGACCAGCGTCACGCCAGCCTCGGTGGCCTTCTCCTGCGCCAGTTGCAGGCATCCGGTTGAGAGGTCAAAGAGGGTAACCTCGTAGCCACGATGGGCCAGTTCGATGGCGTAGCGGCCGGGACCGCCACCGCAGTCCAGCACCCGCGCGGGAGGTGGGGGAAGATGCTCGGCCAGCGACCGCAGGGTCACAGCGAACTCGGTGCGGTGTCGCTCCAGTCGCTCCCATTCCCGCTCGGGCTGCTGATCGTATAGTGCTCTGATCGCCTCACTGGTCCGGCTTTTGTGCACTGCTGGCAATTCAGGCCTCCTTTCACGTTTCGCTTCTCACGTTCGGCCAGCGGGCCACCCAAATCTGCTCCGGCGAATCTTCGCTGAAGGGGCAGCAGTCGAAGTCACCATAGAGGGCCTCGACCTCGAAGCCGGTCTCCTCCAGCAGGGCGCGAGCCTGCTGGGGATCGAGCCAACTGAAGCTGAGGCGCCGATACTTGCGGCGGATTACAACGCCGTCATCGCCCAGTTCGTCGGTCCAGGTGATGATCCGCATCCTCTGGGCTTCAAAGTCGTAGCGGACAATCTCCCAGAGGAGCAGATCGTGGCCGGTCGCGGCGTCGGTATACTCGCCTCGCAGACTGACCGTGCTATGCCGTCGGGCAGCCTCTGGGTCAAACACGAAGTGGTCGAAGATGAGTCGGCCGCCAGGGGCCAGTTGGCCGTAGATGTGGCGCAGGCCGGCCCGCTTGTCGTCCAGGGTCACCAGGTGACCGATGGTGTGGAAGGGGATGGCGATGAGCTGGGCCGGCTCGGGCAGCACGAAATCGCGGAAATCAGCCTGGATGAGGGTGAGCAGGTGGGCCACGCCGGCGGTCTCCGCCCGCTCTCGGCAGAGTTTGAGCATCTCGGCCGAGGAGTCCACACCGATGACCGGCTTCCCCTGCCGGGCCGCTTCGATGGCGATGCGACCGTTGCCCACGCCCAACTCAACTACCGGCCCTGCCGTGCGCAGGTACTCTTCAACGTAGAAGGGCAGATTGCGCTTCGTGACCGGCGCCGTCTCCACCCAGATGTCGTAGATATCGGCAAAGGCGTCATACTCGACAGTTTTGTGCATGGGCGTCCTCCCAATAGTTCTAGTAGGCATTCAAGCGGTGATGAGCGGGGAAGGGCTGAGGTGCCCGGCACTTGGGACTGTCGCCTGAAGCGAGCCACTCGCACGTCTTCCAGACCTCGTTGCCTTTGAGGTTTCGGCCAAAAGTGCCGGGCACCTGAACAAATGAATCCCTATACTCCGCCGTGCTGTTGGCAGAAGACTATCTGCTGCCTCAGGTGGGACCGCACCTTCTCCTCGTCCTCTGTCTCCAGGAATTCTGGTTCCAGTTCCACCGTGACGATACCGGCGTAGCCATCCTGCGCCAGCCGGTCGAGGAATGCACCCAGGGGCAGGAAGCCATCCTCCAGACGCCGATGCTCCCGGATACGCCGCCCCTCCCGGCGGGCGTTGGACAGGTGCACGTGCACCACCCGCTGCCGCAGGCGCTCGTAGACCATCAGTGGATCTAACCCTTTCGTCGCCAAGTGGGTGGTATCCAGGTTCAGGTGAGGGAAAGCCCCCCATTCCTCCAGCCGGTTCATCCGCCAGAGGTCCAGCGGCGCAATGGGCCACCAGCGGATCCACTTCAGCGGCATGTTCTCCACGGCGACCACCGGATTGGGGTGGGCCCGCTGCCAGGCCCTCAGATCATTGCGGAGCCAGCGGACATAAGCCCTTTCCCTCAAGCGGGGCAGGTGGACAATGATGACCTCCGCGCCTACGGCCCTGGCCAGTTCTGCCGTCGCGGCGATGCTCCTGGGTTGAGTCCGGGGCCAGGCTGCCAGCCGCTGTGGGCGGAAGGGAGCGTGGACGCTCAGGATAGGCAGACCGTAGCGCTCCATCAACTGTCGCAGGTAGACCGGCTGGCGGGTATCGAATCTCGGATCAACGAGCACCTCGACGCCATCGAAGCCGGCCTCAGCGGCTAGAGCAAAGACGCGGTCCGGGCCATACGTGTAAAGAGAGCCTGTGGAAAGGGCAAAACGCATCGGTCCTCCTCCCGCAAGTTCGCTGCGGCAAAGCCTCTAGCGATCAACCTTGCCGCTCTTGAGGCCGGTGCGCAGCTTGTTGCTCACCTCGCGCGCGACGTGAGCGGTCAGAACCTACTGATTCTCTTCCAGGTAAGCGGCCACCTGGTCCGGGTGTTTCTTGATCATCTCCTGCAGCGCCCAGGATACGGCTTTGGTGATCATGGGATGCGGCTCTTCTCTGACCCGATCAACGAGTTCCAGGGTCAGGTCGGGTATGGTGAAAGTGTGTGTCCCCGGTTTATCGGTACGGTGGCCACCGGTGCCACCCGCCGGCTCCACGCGTCCTCGTTGGCAATGAGATCCCACGAGCGGCTTAGCCTGGCGTGTGGATCTGCCAGCAGCCAGGGGGCCAGAATGTTGATCCCCAAACCGTCAGTCAAACCCCAGTTGTCTACTTTGTGACGCCAGCGGTCCAAGTGATCCCAGGTCAAGTCGGGGATGCGGCGGCGGTAGCGTACGAGCAACTCCATACCCAGCGCGCGTTCCTCCTGCGATTCCCCATCCCACAGCATCTCCACCAGGGCCAGCAGGTCCTCGTGGGTAACCTGCTTGTGGGCACGTTGCCAGTTACAGGTGATCTGTGCCGCAGATGGGGCGTACGCACGCCACACACCTTGAGCTGGGTACGCATCACCATCATTGACCCAGCCTGGTATTCGGGCTCAGCGTGCTGGCGGATCTGCTGCAGCAAATGTTGTCTTCCGGTTTCTAAGTCCATCACGACACCCCATTTACGCCATCAGGACCTGCCTCTAATTAGGCAACCTGGCTTTCATCATCTACCATGCCTAGCCGAGAAACAGCGGCACCAGCACGTGCAGCACGATGTCGGCGCTGAAGTGGGTCAGCATTTCCTCCTCCAGGCCGATCAGCTGCTCCAGCAGCCCGGCGCGCTCGGCCGCCAGGCGGGCCAACAGTTGGGCTCGCTCTATTGTCCGTTCGATACTCGCCATGGCCTAAACTCCTCCAGAATTGATCCGCCGATGAACTCCCTCAAAATGGAATTGCTGGGGACGATGTCCGAAGAATAGGGCAGAAACCAGTCCAGGAAGGCCAACAACCGCCGCCCTTCGACCCTGGCGCGGCTGGAGGGCTTGACCTGGAACAACAACGGCTCGGCCAACGGTTTCAGCACCGCCAACTCGTACACCAGGGCCGAATTGAACATCACGTCGGCGTTTTCTTGATAGGGGAAGATGTGGCGCTTCTCCCCCCGGCGCACGCTCTCCCAACGGGCGATGGTCTCCTGGGCTGAGTACCCGCGAGCCCAGGCGTCCCGCACGATGCGGCGGATCAACCGGCTATCGGTAGTCGAGACGCGGTTGTGGCGGTCAATGCTCAGTTGGGTGAGAGCCGAGGCGTAGATCCGATAGATGCGCTG
>Ga0209986_10002676_pt1 | contig 16121 bp, 12 predicted proteins | sample BlataG_FD_183168 | JGI IMG/M metagenome (GOLD analysis project Ga0209986, IMG submission 183168) | Deep subsurface microbial communities from Black Sea to uncover new lineages of life (NeLLi) - Black_00105 metaG (SPAdes) (version 2) | ecosystem: Environmental > Aquatic > Marine > Oceanic >...
TGTCGAAGGGATCCAGGGTGAGCAGAATTGGATCTGCTGAGTATGCAAACGGGGGTCTCTTGGAGATAGACGATGAAGAACTTTGCGGCTATCAGACGCGTATTGGTAATCACCCTTTTTTTGAACCTGGTGGCAACTGCGGCCAAGCTGACCGTTGGTTACCTGACCGGCTCCATCAGCCTGGTGGCAGATGGCTTCGACTCTGTATTCGATTCGGCCTCCAACGTCGTCGGCCTGGTGGGTATCTACATTGCCGCCCCACCTGCCGACGAGGAGCATCCTTACGGCCATCGCAAGTTCGAGACGATGACGGCCATCAGCATCTCCATCCTGCTCTTCCTGACCTGCATGGAGTTAGTTGAGAGCGCCTGGGCCCGGCTGAAGGCTCCAGAGACCATCGCTCCAGTGGTAAATGTCTGGAGCTTCGCAGCGTTACTGCTCAGCATCGCTGTCCACATCACGGTGGTCTCCTACGAGTACCGCAAAGGAAAGGAGCTGAAAAGCGATGTCCTGGTAGCCGATGCCCTCCACACCCGGGCCGATATCTACATCTCCGTCTCGGTCATTGCTGGCTTGATAGCGGTGAAGTTGGGGCTGTCCATTGTAGACCCCATCCTGGCGCTAATCATCGCTGCCCTCATCTTCAAGATCGGCCTCGACATCATCCGCTCCAGTTCTAAAGTCCTCCTGGATAGAGTGGCAGTGGACATCAGCGATGTCGAGAGGATCGCGCGAGCGGTGCAGGGAGTTAAAACGGTCCATCGTGTCCGCAGCCGTGGTCACGAGGACGATATCTATATTGACCTGCATGTGAAAGTGAACCCCTCCATGGCTACCGAGCAAGCCCACGCTATCGCCCATGAGGTGGAGCGCCGGCTGTTAGCCGAAGTACCAGGTGCCCAGGACGTGATCGTCCATATAGAGCCAGAGCGAGCCCAGGGCATTGGGGAGGGAGAGGCTGTAGATCGTAACAACAATTCCTCGGCATAGGCAAAGAGAGCTGGGGTACCCCCCGTGTGCCAGAAGAGGACGGTCTCATCTTTGCCAAGAACGCCTCGTGAAGTTATGCGTCTTTATCCCACCCCCTCAGGCGCAGGACAAATCGGGAGCGGCTTTCAACATAATCTGGAGTATTTGCGTGTCTGTTTGCACCATACCGGGATTCGCAAGCGACCCTACATTACGCACAGTGCTTTCGGCGGTTCCCCCAACTATACCTTCACCTTCGGGCATTCGCACACCCCGCATTACCAGCATCGCAGACTTCACCGCCACGCTTGCTGCCGTCCCAACCTTCAATGCACACCCCAGCTTGGCTCCATCGCAGATCACCCCTGCTATGTTACCCACCATGGCATATATCACGCGCTCTGTCTCCGCCTTCCCTCCCCCTAGCAGTCGCACTATGCCCGCTGCTGCGCCAATTCCCCCTGCTACATAGGCACCACATAGCGCCGAAAGACTGCCTACGTGTGTTTTTACATAGGCCGTAATCAAGTGACTCGTGGCTACAGCCTTCGCTAACTCTTCCTCCCCAGCCCCTAATCCCCTTGCCACCGTTACGACGGGTATTGTAGCCGCTATTCCCTGATTCCCACTGTAGCCGCTAGTCATCACTGGCACCATCATGCCTGACATCCTGGCATCCACCGCTGATGCTGCAAGCACCTCGGCCTGGCTAGCGAAGTCATCGGCCAGGAGCCCCTCTTTCACTAATTCCGCCAAGGCTGCTCCCACCCCCAAGCCTGCTTTCTTGTCCAACCCCTCACGGCTGGCGGCTTCGTTCATCCTCACACCCTTCAGCATATATGCCATTTCCTCTGCCGTCATATTCTCTACCGATTTCACTATTTCCCCCAAAGTCATCTCCTTGAGGATGGCCCAGCCGCCCTTTGCCTCACTTTTGCTGCCGGCTCTTACCCAGATGGGCAAAGGTAGTGGCTGGCCGTTGGCTTCCACCGCCGTGACGTCGGTATGGGTATCCTCGATGATCGCCCTTCCAAAGCCCTGATCCGTTTCCACGAGTGCTTCTATGTAAAGTCCAGGCCGTTCCCGCTCCCCACTGGAGACGTGAATCAGGCCCCTATTCGCTAGCTCCTTTGCAGTGCGTACATCCTCGGGGGTGATCTTGTTCAAGATTTCTAGACGTAACTTGGAATCCCCCGCCAAAGCTCCCAGGCCCGCGGCAATCAAGCCCCCTTTCATGCTCTCAAGGCCGGGAATGCCTACGTTGAGAAAGTTTTTGAACACATTGGCGTCGCAAAAGATATTCACCTTTTTCACCTTGCCCCCTGCAGCTTCTCTGGCCAGAGCTGCAGCTAAGGCGATGACCGCTGGTTCCGTGCATCCCAGCGACGGCTGTACCCCTTGTAGTACATCCATCAAGCGCATTGTGGAACCTCCTGTACTTCGGCAGGACTTCGGCGAGCTCAGTCGAGCCGCTCAGTGCAAGATTTTACTCACCTGCCAACGTCTGCACCTCAACGACTTTTCCCCCCTTGAGGTACACCCGCGGCACACGTGCGGTGACGGCTTTAAGCACAACGTAGTTGATGCTATCCATGAGCGAGGCTATCTCCTCAACGGTGATCTCTGCTCCATTACTTCGACTAGGCCTGTCCTGAGCTGTGTCGAGGGGCTCAGTACATGCTTGCCGGCCGAAGAGGACCACCTCATCATCCTGCTGAACGTCTGGGATAGCACTGACGTCCACAATGCATTGATCCATGCAAACCCGACCCACGATAGGGACCCGTTTCCCCCTGATCAGGACCGACCCTTTGTTTGATAGCTTCCGGCTGAGACCGTCCCCAAAGCCAATGGGCAGTAGAGCTACGGTGGTCGGTCGGGTAGTGGTATAAGTGCGCCCGTAGCTGGTGCTCGATCCCGCTTGCAGGGTGCGTATCCGCCCCACACGGCTCTTCAACGTCATGGCCGGACGCAAGGGGACGGAATGGTTGGTCACCGGCGACGGATAATGGCCATAGATGGCCATGCCACAGCGTACCATCTCCAGATGCATCTCTGGGAAGTTCAGCGTGGCTGCGCTGTTACAAACATGGCGGATGGGGATGTGGATGCCCGCCTCCTCCAGGTCCTTTAGGACCTTCTTGTAGATATCCCATTGCTTATAAGTATAGGTTTTGTCTGCCTCATCGGCTACGGCAAACTGTGTGTACAAACCCTCTAAGCGTATTCCAGGGAGTTCGATCAGTCGCTTGACGAAATCTACAACCTCATCGGGCATGAGCCCGAAGCGACCCATCCCCGTGTCCACTTTGACATGAACAGGGGTGACCACCCCTTGAGAGGAGGAGATTCCTGATACCGCCTCTGCTGTATGCCAGTGCATGATGGGAGGAGTGATGCGCCACCGGACGACGGTCTCCATTTCCTCCGCAGGGACGTAACCCAGCACGAGAATCGGTGCCTCGATACCTGCTTTACGGACCTGGACGGCCTCGTCAACGCGCGCCGCTGCAAAGCGGGTGGCTCCGTTCTCCAGGGCTGTTTTGGCGACCATGACGGCCCCGTGACCGTAGGCGTTGCCTTTGATCACCGCCGCCAACTCCGTCTTCTCCCCGATCCACTTTTTGACTTGACGGCAGTTATAAGCGATGGCGTCCAGGTCTATCTCGACCCAGTTAGGTTTGCCGTACACCTTGCTCCTCCTTATACCACAGAAAGTCCCCTCCCCACTTTATCAGGGGCAGGGGCTTTCCTCCTAATAATTTGATCGCGACGGACGAGTTGTCATCCTCCCAGGTAGGCTGCCTTGACCTGGGGGGCAGTAGCCAACTCTTCACACGGTCCCTCTAGCACAATTCTCCCCGCCCCCAGCACGTAACCCCGCTGGGCGAATTGCAGGGCCATCCGAGCATTCTGCTCAACCAGGAGTATGGTCGTTCGCTCTTCGTTGATTTCCCGTAGGACCCGGAAGAGGGCGCGCATCAGGAGGGGAGCTAGCCCCATAGATGGTTCGTCTAGGAGCATTAGCTTACCTCTGGACATCAAGGCTCTTCCCACCGCCAGCATTTGTTGTTCACCACCGCTCAATGTATCTCCGAGCTGGTTTTGTCTCTCAGCCAGGCGGGGAAAGAGGGCGAAAACCCTTTCGAAATCTTCTTTGATTCCTTCCTTATCGTGACGGTGGCCATATGTAGCCAGTCGAAGGTTCTCCATCACGGTGAGATTACCCCAAATATGTCTTCCTTCAGGGATCTGGGAGATGCCCAGTTCGTTCACCACAAGGTGGGGGGGATAATCGAGGAGGTTTTTATCCATATATAAACCATTTTGCTGCCAGGCTCGGCGGGTATCAAACGTGATATGGCGTGCAAAGTCGTCGTCTTCCCAGCGCCGTTTGCGCCTATAATCGCCACTATCTCTCCCTCGTCCACCTCAAACGATATCCCCTGCACCGCCTTAATATGTCCGTATGATACCCTTAAGTCTTCTACTTTCAATAACATCACATTGTCACCTCCTCTCCCAAACATGCCTTTATCACCTTTGGATTGTTCCTTATCTCATCAGGCGTTCCCTCCCCTATGAGGGCACCAAAATCTATCGCTGATATCCGCTCACAAATCCCCATCACCACCCTCCTACGATGCTCGATGAGAAATATAGTCAAATCAAACTTTTCCCTAGTTTATGAAACCGCCCGGGATTTTTGGGTCAAGACATCGTTACCAGGTGACGGGACAGGTTCTGGACAAAGCTGGTGCTCCTCAAGTAGAATGGTTATGGAACCAAATCAAGAAGGAGGAGCACCGGCTATGGCAGACTTGGCCCACAGGGAAGTGTACACCATTTCCAGGCCCAAGGGGAGGAGGGGCTTAAGGACATCCAAGGGGGGGCGGGTGAGCGATGGGGACGCGAGGTAGATTCCCAGTCAACATGATATTCGTGCTCCTTTGTGATCAAAACAGGGGGATCTGCGCCTCGGCCTGTTCGATGATAGGCTCCAGGCCGACGATCTTTTTAAGATTGTGGCGGTCTATGTCCTCAGCCTCCACTAGCCAGGCCAAATGGCAGTACTTGACTATCTGCCAATGACCTTCGGTCACCGCCTCCCCTAACAAGGGATTACGACGCAGCTTGAAGTCAACCAAGGAGGCTCGCTCGGCAGGAATGACCAGGTAGCGATAGATTTCGCCAGCTCTGGCCTCCCTCTTCAGGAGATGGCCCAAGGCAGCCTTCGCAGTCAAGACGAAAGCGTGGATTGTCCCCTCCTCATACCACAGAACGTCGAAGCTGACCAAAGGGCCGGGATCGAAGGCCACCTTCTTGGTCGCCAAAAACTTGGCCAGTTTGCCGTCCTCTGATGCCCGCCCTGTAGTTGTATTCCAGGACAACTGCTCTCGCCAGGCTGGGTTAAGCCAAATACTGTATCCCAGCCGCTGGCCCAGCTTTATGAGATGGGCCACGCCCTGAACACGCTGATTCTCCCGATTGGGTCCCTGATTCTCTGCCCGGAGCTGCCAATTGCCAGGCGCGATCTCCTTTGAGTACGACTCAAGGCAGGCTTCGATAAGCCCTTCCTCGGGAGTGAGAAAGCCGGGGAAACGGGGATAGATGGCTTCCTCCAGCATCTGGCGGTCCAAAGTCAGCCTTTCCTGCAGTATCTCGTGGATTGCTTCTTCTACCCGGTCTCCCAAGGGGCAGGCGGCCTTTTGCGGCTCCCGGAGCCACCAAAGTGGCGGCCTGGGCTCTTCCTCGGCAGTTACATCTAAGAGGACCAGCACTGGCCCCGCTTCCTGAATAGCTACCTCCACCTGCTCGGCCACGAAATCCGGGGCTGAAAAGCTTTCCTCCTCCACGGCCAGAACCTGACGCAGATGGCCTGTTTGACTCAGGCGCTCGTAAATAGCGTTGCGCAGCCAAGGGAAGGCCAGAGGCTCCCCTCGCTCTCCGAGCACTTCCTCGGCTGCGGCCACAGCTTGATGGCGGATCTCACCAGCCAAAGCCTCGAGATCGGGCGCCGAGGGCTTTGCGACCGGTTCCGCGATCTTGACGAAAGAAAGGCGATATTTGTCACCGTCGTTGGGCTGATAGAGCAAACTCTCCAGCTCAAAGCCAGCACCGTTGGCAGCTAAAAGCAAGGCTTCCACTAGGGCTACTGCCTCAGCAACGAAAGCCAGGACCAGTCGTCCCTGGGCCTGCAGAACTCTATAGAGAGCGCGTAAAGTGACCGTCATGGCCCTGTGGTACCAAGCCCAGTCTGTCCTTTTTCGGCCCAGAAGCGGTTTCAGGGAAGCTGCTGCTTTGGGACCCAACAGCCAGCCGCTCCAGAGATGGGAGAGAGACCAGAAGATGAGATCGGGATACGGCGGAGTGACCACGATCAAGGCCACACTTGCCTCGGGCAACTCCCTGACCAAGCTTCGTACCGTCCGCGCGTCGAGGAAGGCGTCGCGTGGCTCACCCTCAGCCCAGGCAAAGAGATCGGGGACAACGATCTCCTCCAGGTTTTTAGCCAAATGAATCTCAGGAGGAGGCGACCATTGGCGGGTCTCTTGATAGGCTGCCTCAAAGGTCCGCCAGACGTTGGGCTCAAGGAAGCGCGATGGAGGGTGCAAACGGTGAGGGCGAGCCCGATCCTCGGCAGAATAGAGACTACTGCAGGAGTCCAAGCAGGCGAGGAGGATCAATTTGAAAGCATCTTGCAGAGGCGATTCGCGGAACAGGGCTTCGATCTTGATCAATAAGCTGGACAGAGCGTACAGGTTACGGGGGGTGTAGAGATCTAGCAGCCTCCGGGCTTGTTCTCGGCTCTCCTCGCCGCGGGTAGCCACGCGGTCCAGAATGTACCAGTAGTGAAAGCCTCGCGTTTCGATGCGGTCCAACGCTTCCAAGTCGGCAGGTTCTACCTTCGCCAGGCCCTCGCTCTTGCAGAACTGACAACGACAGCCTTTCTCCACGGGCTCTTCCCGCTCTCGGTCCCAGATGAAGTAATCTGCCACGGTGGGATGTTGACACAGAGGACAGAGGGTGCCATATAGTGCCTCCAGGTGTTCACGGAGGTGCATCCCTAGCTTAGGAGAATCGCCCAGGCGAGTGAACCCTGCGTCCAACTGGCGTGAGTCGGGCCAGGTCAGATGACCGCGCACAGCCAAGACAGTAATGGGATTGAAATTCACGGCGATGGCTTTGCGGCCGTTTTGGGCAGCTTCGCTCAAGACCGTCTCACCCTGGCAGAAGGCATCGAGGACGATTTGGTCAGGCTCTGTCCAGGCCTTGATGTAGGCGGAGGCCACACCGGCGGGCATAGGCTGGAGATATCGAGCCAATGGTCCTGCGGCCTCTTTTCTCTTCCCCGGCACAAAATAGTCGATCTTGGTCATAGGCTGTCTCACAATCGGGAGGGTAACCTTACTTCCTGTGATAAGTATACCACACTTAGCCTCAACACGGAAACACGGAGAGCATGGAAACACAGAAACGGCAGCAGATTGGCTCTCGTCTCGGCGCTTGACAGTGTGCAAGCTCGCTGCTATACTGGGTGACGCCCTCTCCTACAAGCTAGTAACGAAGGCAGACTCATGGCTAAGCCTGAGCTTCAGGTCACTATCCACGGCGATGTCCCCAACAGCTTCTGGCAAGAGCTGAAGCAGCAGCTCGAAGAATGCTACCAGCGGCTGCCCACATTAGACCTTGAAGTCGTGCAGGTATGTCTGCTGGATACAGTGAAGAGGCTGAGAGAGTTTTTGGCTGCGGAGCAAGCCGAGTTGGGCATTGCCAGCCCGCTGGGCGAGGAGTTCTTGGCCCTCCACGACGCTTGGCACGGCGTGCCGCGGATCACCATCTGCTATGAGCGGCTGGCAGAGGTGCCGCATCTAGTGAGTTTGGGAGCTATCCGCCAACAGGTGGTCCACAGCATCTTGCACGGCTCACTGGAATACTACGTCTTCAAGCTCTCACGGAACCTGGTGGAAAAGGGCCAGGAGCGGGGATTACCGCCAGTTGCCCTCCAGCAACTCCTTTACTACGTAGCCATCGCGGTAAAGGACTATGAGGTGGTACGCCTGCTGGTAACCCACGGCTACGTTGACTGCCAGGCGGCGTTGGCCTTCCATCAGCTTGAGGCTAGCGATGAGGATCGGCTGGCCTGGCGGTTGGCCCGGCCCAACCCTGCCGCCCGTCTTATCTGCCTGGCTAGTCAATCGAAGCTCATGCTCTCTATTCGTCCGCTCGCGGCAAAGCCGGCCATCGCTCCTGCGCTGGTCCAACAGGCTAGGGCCATGCTGAGTTTTCTCCCGCTCGAAGAGCAAGACAAGCTGTGGGCACTGACCCAGCAGATAGCCGCTGCTCTGGGAGATGACACCCACCAGAACATCGCCACAGCTCTGCAACTGACATTGGAACTACTGTAGCAGCTAGACAAACTGCAGCTTAACGTGTTGAGAAAAGGTAAGCGTTCAGCCAAGTCAGTCACCCCGACCTGGAATGAAGAAGAAGGAACGGGCGTGTCATTGCGAGCGCAGCGAAGCAATCTCCTGCCATGTTGGGGATTGCTTCGTCGCTACGCTCCTCGCAATGACAGCCTGAACGGTTATCAGCAAAGTAGCGTCGCCTGCGTAGCCGTTGTCATCGGCGTACTGGCCATGAGTTTTTGGCTGCTGCCCCTTTTGGACGAGATACTTCTATCAAATCTCAAATCTCCAATCTCCGATCTCCAATCAGACGTGCTTTCTTCCACCATCTATTTCCCCCTGGTGGACAAGAACTACGCCTCCCTTGATGCTGCCTTTACTTACACTCCCACGACCGTCTACACCGACACGGTGGTGTATTTCAGCGATCAAAGTGCAGGCAGTCCCACGGCCTGGCAGTGGGCCTTCGGTGACGGCAAGTTTGCAGCGACACAGAACCCCACCCACACTTACACGCTGACAGGAACCTATACCGTGAGCCTCACGGTAAGCAATGCTTTCGATCTAGACACAGCCACCGATGTGATCACAGTGACGATGCCTCCGACGGAGCTGATCGTCAACGGCGGCTTCGAGGAAGACGACGATGCCTGGAAGTCCGGCTGGACACCGCGCCCAGCGGCCTACTCCACGGAGGTGGTGCACAGTGGCGCTCGGTCTATGCGCCTGGGCATTACCGACCAATCCGATGCCTATAGCTACTCCTCCATCTGGCAGAAGGTGACCATCCCCTTCGATGCCTACTACGCAACTCTATCGTTTTGGTACTATCCGCTCTCCCAAGATTCCATCGAACACGATTGGCAAGAGGCCCTGATCCTGGATGCCAACCTCAACATCCTCGCTCAGGTGATGAAGGTGAATTCCAATAGCCAGACCTGGACATATCACACTTTCGATCTGCTGCCCTATCGAGGACAGACGATAGCGATCAGCTTCAACGTGCACAATGACGGGGAAGGCGGGTTGAAGACGGCCATGTATCTGGATGACGTGTCGGTGGCAGTAAGGGACGGAACGGCGCGGGATGTGTATACAGGTTGGGGGGTGGAAGCATATCCAGAGCTAAGCAGGGAGGAGATGCGGGGGATTATCAGAAGGCAGAAGGAAAGGGGCTGCAACGTCGTTTTGATCGGCCACAACAATCCGGGAGAGGTAGCCAGGTACAAGGCGGAGCCAGGTCTGTCCTACGCCGTATATCGAGCTTACATTGACCCTGGGAACCCCCTGCACGACGATGCTCAGGCTATGGTGGATGCCCAGTACCGGACGCTGGGGGTCTGTCGCGAGGAGGGCATGAATGTTATCCTTCCCATTGGCTATCAGATCCAGATGGGAGCGCAGTGGAATGCTCAGCATCCCCACGATCTGCGAACGGATTACTACGGCGATCCCCTCGATATAAGTGGGCAAAGTGCCTCGTTCTATTCGCCCGCTTACCAGGCTGACATTCGGACCTATTACGAATGGGTAAACGCCAATTTCGTTCAGCCTTACAAGGACGTTATTCTGATGATTAACCTGGCCGATGAGCCCCAGGGCGCAGACTACTCAAACTACGCCAACGCCGTGTTCACCGGCCGGTACGGGTACTCTTTTTGGGAGGTGGGTAGCGATCCCGAGAGGTGGCGACAGTTGGGCGAGTTCCAGGCTAGTTACATCGTCGAGTACGCCGTTTGGAGCGCCAACGTATGGCGCGAGATAGATCCGGAGGTCATGACGACGATGTCTTTCTGCGGCTTCTTGGGCCGCTATGGCTACTTCATGCCCGACATCGAGCCGCTTTTCACGGATACCCCATCCAACTTCGCCATCACCTTCGATGCTTATCCCAGGGATGGATACTACACCGATCCGATCACCGAGGGAGACCTGACGTCCTTGTTCATCCTGATCCGCTCCCTGGGTCACTACTCGAACCTGTACGACAAGCCCCTTTGGCTTTGGTCCACGGCCAACAGTTGGGGCCTGGGCCAGGACAGCCTTGACAAGGCGGACATCGCCGACGCGGTGGCTAACATCTATTATCTGGCCCAGCTAACCACCCAGACTGGCGGGGAACTCCAGGGCATCAACTTCTGGAACTACAACGTAAAGGGGCAGGGGCTGTACAACGACACCAACCCCATCGTCTACAACCCTGATGAGATGTTCGAGCGGGTTTCGTCGGCGGGGGTGAGTGCCCGAGGGATAATGGTGGCCGCGCCATCGCCGGTTTCAGTGCTGCTTTTCGCCCCCTCCAGTTATCCCTACGAGCTCATCGGCAAGACCAAGTCGTGGCTCCAGATCTCCCGTCTGTCCAGGGACATGCCCACTTTCCACAGGCTGATCAGCAGGAGCATTCTCAACTATGAATTCCTGTATATGAACGCTCTGTCCAGGAACAACGTCAACTCCATCGTGGCCACGCATCTCACCCAAGCAGGGATGGAGGGGATGGAGACGGTCCTGGTGCTGGCTCCGTCGCTGGCCTACGTCTCTTCAGACGAGCTCACTCTCCTGTACGATTTCTACAGGCAAGGTGGGGAGATCGTGGCCAAGGCGGACATCGCCGATGCCTTGAAGGCCCAGATGAAAGACCCTCATTCGATGGCCATGACTTCCTACTTGACAGAGATCACCTCCACGGTCAGCGAGGGCGCAGTCTACTCCACCTCGCTGGATGTAGAGACCCTATTCATGGATGACTACCAGGGAGAACTCGCAGCTTTCTGGAAGGATGTGCTGAAAATTGGGAAGCTCAACGGAGGGTACTTTGTGCAAGGGGAGGGACACGCCTTGCTCTACAGCATAGATCCCAGCCCGGTCTCCTTCGACGTAGACATCCCTTTCCCCTACGAGGGCCTGAAATGCGATCGCAGCGGCCGCTACGTGAGCGGGCTCTCCGGCTCCGGAGCTCTAGTTCTCACCCTTGGCCACCACGAATACGCGCGTGTCTATCGCACGCAGTGACCACACTCTATAGAGGCAACAGCGGATGAGCTCCCATTGTAACCATAACATCTCCAATTCTCACTATCGGCGCAACTTTGTGTGCTTTGTCTTAGACTATGTGTTCTTTGGCACCGGCCTGGCTTTCGTGAGCCAGACGACGGTTTTGCCATCCTTCGTCAGCCAGCTCACCGATTCGGCTCCCTTGATCGGCCTGGCCTCAACCATAATGACCGGCGCCTGGCTTCTGCCCCAACTTATCGCCGCCAGCTACCTGGCTGATAAGGAGCGCAAGAAGCCGTACCTGATGCTGCCCGCGGCCATCGGCCGGCCTGTCTTCTTGCTGCTTGCCGGGGTGCTGTTCTTAGCTGGAGATCGTTCCCCAACTCTGATCTTAGGCTTGTTCTTTATCGGCCTGGCCGTCTTCATGGGCACCGACGCTCTGGCCGCCGTGGCCTGGTTCGACATCTTGAGCAAAGCCATCCCCCCAACCCGGCGGGGCCGGCTGATCGGGACCGGTCAAGTTTTGTCGGGGCTGCTAACAGTGGGGGTGGGGGCGGTGGTAAATGCTCTCTTAGGTCCACAGGGCCCACCCTTCCCCAACAACTACGCCCTGCTATTCTTCCTGGCCGGTCTGTCTTTCTTAGGTTCCTTGTCGGTACTGGTCTTTCTGCGCGAGCCGGTCAAGCCAACGCAAACTGAGCGACTATCGTGGAACGCCTTCCTACCCAAACTACTGACGGTCTTGAGAGAGAATCGTTCATTTAGCTTGGTCACGGCTCTGCGGCTCCTGATGGGTCTACACGGAATGGCCTTACCCTTTTACGTTGTCTACGCTACTGAAGGACTGCACCTTGGCATTGAGGCCATCGGGCTCTTTCTCTCAGCTCAGGTAATTGGTGGCATTCTGGCCGGATTCGTGTGGGGGTACCTGAACGAGCGATCTGGCAGCAAGATCGTGATTCAGTGTTCCACGGTGATGGCCCTCGCTTCGCCCCTCCTGGCCTTGCTCATGGGGCCGATAGGCCACCTGGCGGAGGCTTCAACAATCTACGTCTACTCCCTTGTCTTCGTGGCCATCGGGGCCCTGAACAGCTCTTACATGCCGGGATTCATCAATTTCGTCCTGGAGCTAGCCCCATCTGAGGAGCGTGCCACTTACATCGCCCTGACCAACACCTTGTGCGGCGTGCTTCTATTGGTGCCCTTTCTGGGAGGCTGGTTGTTGCAGGCGACATCCTACCCCGTCCTTTTCGCTGTCGCAGCGGGAGGTGTTGTCCTGGGGATGGTCTTAAGCTTCCGCCTGGAGGAGCCGCGCCAAATGACCGGCGAAGCCGAATGAATTGCCGTGAGATGAGCACCAGCACTGAAGCGATACTGTTGGGCACCGCTCAGGATGGAGGTGTGCCTCAGGCCGGATGTTACTGTGCCAACTGTGGGCCAGCGCGAACCGATCCGACCAGGCGCAAATTGGTGGTCTGTTTGGGATTGGTGGATCACGCCACCTGTCAGAGTTGGCTGATTGATGCCACCCCCGATTTTCGAGAGCAGTTGCACGCCCTGCACAGCCTGGCTCCAGATTGCCCACTGGCTGGAGTTGTGTTGACCCATGCCCACATTGGGCATTACACTGGGCTGATCCATCTGGGGCGCGAGGCGTGGAGCACACGAGATTTACCGGTTCATGCCTCGCCGCGTATGGCCAGCTTCTTGCGCCATAATGCCCCCTGGTCGCAATTGGTAGCGCTGGGAAACATTAAGCTGCGTTTGCTCACGCCTGCAAGTGAGGCGCAACTTAGTCCCAACCTGCATCTGACGCCCTTGCCAGTGCCCCATCGTGACGAGTTCAGCAACACGCTGGCCTTTGTGGTGCGTGGCCCCAGCGGACGGCTGTTCTACTGTCCCGACATTGATTCGTGGGACAGGTGGGATCACGACCTGCGGCGCTTTGTGGCGGGGATGGACGTAGCTTTACTGGACGCCACCTTTTTCAGCGCGGACGAGCTTCCGGGCCGAGCCCTGAGTCAGATTCCGCACCCCCTGGCCACCGGCACCGCCGAGCAGTTGGCGGGGGTGGATTGCGACGTGCGGTTGATCCATCTCAACCACAGCAACCCGCTGCACAGGTCTGGGCCAGAGCGGGATTGGCTGGCAGCGCGGGGGATCGGCGTGGGCGCCTTTGGCCAGCGATGGCGGCTAGGGAGCGAAGCATCATGACGAATAGGTCATTGGGTCATGATAACTCGTTTGGAACTTCAGTGGTTGCACAGAGAGTGGGGCTATGGTATAATACCATACGTGATTTAGTAGGTTGAAGTCTTCTGCATTTAGCTCCTCCAGGGGATACTATACAGAGTGTTTCTGGTTTATGCAGACTCTGGCCGCTTATACAGAAAGCTTCTGCATTATCACCCCCTGGGGGCTTTTTATACAGAAGAGTTCTGTATAAGTATATGTTAGCCCGCTCAACAATCCCGATCCTTTCAGGTCCAATCTTGGCCTCACAGAAAAGGGGTCTAAGGACGAAGCGGGAGGTCTAAGACGCCTCCCGCTTTTGCTTTTCGATCTGGGCATCGTACCGGTGGTTGACCTGTAAGGGTTCATGCTGTACAATACCACCAATCTACCAGTGAGAGGAGGCAGACCTTGGAGTTTTCAGGGCTAATCAAGAAGCGGTACAGTGTGCGGGCCTACAAGCCCGGCCCGGTAGAGGATGAGGTGCTGAACCAGGTGCTAGAAGCGGCGCGCCTGGCGCCCACCGCGGGCAACCGGCAGCCCTTCCAGCTCATTGTGATCCCCACGGCAGGTCGAGGAGCGGAGTTGAGGCTCATCTACGATAGGGATTGGTTCGTGCAAGCACCGCTGGTCATCTGCGCCTGCGGGATCCCGGCCCAGGGTTGGGTCCGCCAGGACGGCAAGAACTACACCGACGTGGACGTGGCCATCGCCATGGATCACCTGATCCTGGCCGCTACCAGCTTGGGTTTGGGCACCTGCTGGATCGCCGCCTTCGACCCCACGGCGGCCCGCGAGGTGCTGGGCCTGCCCGACGGCGTGGAGCCCATCGCCTTCACGCCGCTGGGGTATCCGGCTGACCAGCCCAAGCCGAAAAAGCGCAAAGCATTATCTGAGTTGGTGCGACATGAACGCTGGTGAGCTGATATGGGAAGCGCACCACTTCACCCTGCTAGGGAGGGGCGTTCTCGCCCCGACTTCGCGGCCGAACAGTCTTTAGACGGGGCGGGGACGCCCCTTGGTAGCGATTTTTGATGTACCGTGGGAAACATGCCACTCGTGAAAGAGGTACAACCAGTAAAACCGGCCTCGCCGCGGCGAGCCGCCCAGGTCCGCTTCCCCGATAGCCGGGCCTTCGAAGCGCCCATCGGCACGCCACTGGAGGCTTTCGTGCGGGCTGCCTTCCCCGATCCGCCAGTTCCAGTGATGGCCGCCCTCGTGGACGGCAAACTGAAGGAGCTGACTTGGCCGGTCGCCCGTGACGTAGAGGCTGCGCCAGTTACCCTGGCCGACAGCGACGGTGGGAGAATCTACCGTCGCTCTCTCTCCTTTCTCCTGGTAGCTGCAGCGCGGAAGCTCTTTCCCCAGGCCCAAGTCTACGTGGACTACTCCCTCCCCTTCGGCGGCTATTTCTGCCAGGTGCGGGGGCGGGAGCCGTTTACGCCCCAGGAGCTCGACCGGCTGGCAGCTCGGATGCGGGAAATGGTCGCCGCTGACCTGCCCATCAACAAAGAGCAAGTGCCGTTGGATCAGGCGGGCGCCCTCTTTCGTGCCCAGGGCGAAGACGAAATGGTCCGCCTGCTCACCTATCGTCGCAAGGACTATCTGACCCTCTATCAACTGGATGGGGTGCGCGACTCCTTCCACGGGTACATGGTCCCCTCCACCGGCTACCTGCGCCTCTTTGCCCTGCGTTTCTATCCGCCCGGCTTCGTCCTCCAGTTCCCCCGCCGTTACCGCCCCACCGAACTGCTCCCCTTCCGGGAATTCCCCCAATTGGTGGCCGTCTTCCGCGAGTACGGCGAATGGGTGCGACGCCTGGCCATCCAGGACGTGGGCGCGCTGAACGAAGCCATTGAAGCCGGACGGATGTCGGAGATCATCCTGGTGGCCGAGGCCCTACACGAGCAGCGGATCGCCCAGATCGCCGGGGATATCGCCCGGCGGCGGGGGGAGGTGCGGCTGGTGCTCATTGCCGGTCCATCCGCTTCGGGCAAGACCACCTTCGCCCGTCGGCTGGCCGTGCAACTGCTGGCCGCTGGCATCCGTCCAGTGGCTGTCAGCCTGGACGACTACTTTCTGGAGCGGGAGCACAGCCCGCGGGATGAGCGGGGTGAATACGACTTCGAGGCGCTGGAAACGGTGGATCTGGCTCTCTTCAACGATCACCTGCTTCGCCTGATGGAAGGGGAGGCGGTGTCCATCCCTCATTACAACTTCCGCGTAGGCCAACGGGAGGCAGGCGAGACCCTGCGTCTCCGCCCCGACCACGTCCTCCTGGTGGAGGGGATCCACGGCCTGAATCCGACCCTGGTGCCGTCGCTACCCCCGCAGCGCATCTATCGGATCTACGCCTCGGCTCTCACCCAACTGAGCATTGACCGCCACAATCGCGTCTCCACCACCGATAGCCGGTTGATCCGCCGCATCGTGCGGGACGCCTGGGCTCGCGGGTACTCAGCCCAGGAGACCATCGCCCGTTGGGAGAGCGTGCGCCGGGGGGAGAAGCGCCACATC
>Ga0209986_10002677_pt1 | contig 16121 bp, 11 predicted proteins | sample BlataG_FD_183168 | JGI IMG/M metagenome (GOLD analysis project Ga0209986, IMG submission 183168) | Deep subsurface microbial communities from Black Sea to uncover new lineages of life (NeLLi) - Black_00105 metaG (SPAdes) (version 2) | ecosystem: Environmental > Aquatic > Marine > Oceanic >...
TGCCCGGGTCAGAGGATAAAGCTGATACAGGTTACCGATCGAGATTTGACAAAAAAGATGAAAAAGCATCTCCCGGATATTATTCTGTTATTCTTAAGGATTATAATGTAAAGACTGAATTGACTGTTACCAAACGTGCTGGATTTTTCAAGTTTACCTTCCCGGAGAGTAAAGATGCCCATATTTTATTAGATCTCTTCCATAGAATAGGCGGAGAGGCTATTAATGGATATGCAAAAATTGTAGATAGTCACACCATTGAAGGTTATAGTTATTGTAATGCTTCTGGTGGAGGATGGTGTGGGGGTTCTGACTATACTGTGTATTTCGTCGCTAAATTTAGCAAACCATTTGATGGGTATGGAACAGGAGAAATCCTCGAACCGGTAGATATTCCGGAGAGTGCCTTGGTTCCGACCGATGCTAAAGAAGGAGAGCATGGTCTAAAGGGTGAGTATTTTAATAATCGAAATCTGCGAGGCAAGCCGGTATTGACTCGAGTTGACAAGCAGATTAATTTTCAGTGGGGAGGCAGTCCGCCGGGTAATAGTATAAATTCGGATAATTTCTCTGTTCGCTGGACAGGACGGTTGGTCCCTCCTGTTTCTGGAACCTATCAGTTGGGTGTTACCAGCGATGATGGAGTTCGTCTTTTTATTGATGGGAAACTAATCATTGACAAATGGGTTGACAGATCAGCAACGACAGATATGGCAACCGTAACCCTAAAGGCAGGGAATCCGTATGATATCAAGATAGAGTACTATGAACATGGAGGGGAGGCTGTCGCCCAATTGAAATGGGTTCTTCCCGGTACTTATAAGACTATTCGGAGAGGTTCACGGGAAGAATCCGGGAAACATATTGTTGCCTTTGTTGACTACACTACTGCAAAGGACGAGACTATCTTAATGAAAGTAGGGATCTCGTTCGTCAGTATAGAGGGAGCAAGAAAAAACCTTGAGGCTGAAATCAGCGACTGGGACTTTGATAAGGTGAAAAGCGAAGCAAGAAAATCCTGGAACAAGAGGTTAAGCAAGATCAAGGTTGAAGGAGGCACGGATAAGCAGAAAGTGATTTTTTACACTGCCCTTTATCATACATTGATACATCCAAACATTTTTATCGATGTAGATGGAAAATATTATGGGATGGACCATAAAATTCATACTACAGCGGATACTCATTATGCCATCTTTTCTGGATGGGATGTATTTCGAGCTGAAATGCCTTTATTAACATTGATAGAGCCAGTGGTGGATAATGAGATAATCCGTTCCCTGATAGCCAAGTATGAACAGGGTGGCTGGCTACCGATATGGGAGTTTGCGAATAGTTATTCCAACTGCATGCTTGGGGACCCGGCTGTTCCTGTAATTGTTGATGCCTATATGAAAGGTCTAAGAGATTTTGATATTGAAAAGACCTATAAAGCAATGAGGAAGAGTGCAATGGAATTGCCTCCACCTGTCCATTTATTCAAGGGCAGGCGCGGTTTGGAGGAATACAAGAAGTTTGGGTATATTCCTGCTGACACACCCGGGATTGGGGCCACTGTTTCTATAACTCTGGAGTATGCGTATCCTGATTGGTGCCTGGCCCAGATGGCTAAAGACTTGGGCGAGAAAGAAGATTATGAATTATTTATGAAGAGAGCAGGTAATTACGCAAATGTTTTTGACCCTTCAGCAGGGTTCATGCGGCCGAGAAATAAGGATAAATCGTGGGTGACGCCATTTGACCCCCTTGTTTGGGAACACGGCTTTTGCGAAAGCAATTCATGGCAACAGACCTGGTTTGTGCCGCATGATGTACAAGGGCTGCTCGACCTTATGGGAAGAGAAGATTTTATTAAGAAGCTGGACACCTTATTTGAGAAAGGTCTCTCCCATAATTTAGGGGGTAGGTATGGAGAGAATTTATATTATTACCATGGAAATGAGCCTGACCAACATGTTGCTTATCTTTATAATTATGCCGGGGTAGCTTGGAAAACCCAGAAATGGGTGAGGGAGATAATGGAAAGGGCGTATGAATTGGGTCCCGAGGGAATATGTGGGAATGATGATTGTGGCCAGACATCAGCGTGGTATATATTCAGTGCAATGGGTTTTTATCCGGTCTGCCCGGGGCAGAGTGTGTATGTAATCGGGAGTCCAATATTTGACAAAGTCACGATTGAATTAGACGGACCATACAAAAATGGCACATTTGTAATAGAGGCGGTTAATGTATCAAGAAAGAATAAATATATTCAGTCTGTAACTTTAAATAACAAGGCATTGGACAAATCCTGGTTCACACATTCTGACATAGTCAATGGAGGGGTTTTGACCTTTGTGATGGGGCCAGAGCCCAATAAGGAATGGGGAAGTTCGCCTGAAGCAGTTCCACCTTCTCTGTCAAGGCTGTAACAATTTTATGAATAAACCACACCTGCCTGCCGCAGGCAGGGAGAACATTCACCCCGCACCTATTAGGTGCGAGGGTATAGGTGCGGGGCGGGGAGAAAAAATTAATTCTCCCGCCTCTGGCGGGGCAGGTCTGTGGTTCCCCTGCACCATATATAGGTGCGGGGTGAATCCGTGGTTAAGTTTTTCACACTACCCGTTTAACTGATGAGAGGAACTTATGAAGGCTAAAAAATTATTTTGCTTTCTGCTGACTTGCGTATGCCTGTCGTGCTTGACGACAGCTATAGCGGCGTCTCCTCAGAAAACGGGCAAGTGGATTGAAAATTTAGAAGAACTCGCTTTTGTCCGCAAGGCGCAACGTCTTCAAGAGAGAATAGAAGAGGTTAAAGAAACAGCTTTAAAAGTGAAAGCGTCTGAGAGACTTATCCAGGTGATAGAAGAAGCAGAAAGTAAACTGGGCAAGATTGTCACCCAACCCACTGAGAAAAGACAAAAGCCTCCCGAATTTGAAGGGGTAATCAGTGAAGTGATTTCAACAATAAAGAAGGAAAAGCTCCCGAGTGAGACTGTTCAGGGGTTGATCAATGCAGTCTTAAATTTGGAATTATTTGCTATTCTCAAGTTTGAAAAAGGGAATTTTATCTTAAGGTCTTTCGTTCTATACGATGAAGAACTCATCAAGGATGCAACAAGCCAGATTCGGTTGGAATTACCCCCTGGTTGGATGGCAACGCTTAGTTCCGAAGAAGACGAATTTAAAGAATTCCTTTTAAGCCCTCCTCCATTACGCGCTTTTGGTAGTTATGTAGTAGAAGTAAAGGGAAAAATATCCTGGCCTTGGGGAGAGGCGGAGATTTCTCGGGATTTTCAGTGGAAAAATGCTTCTCTCGTTGATTTAAAAGTGATTGGTGTTTTTGATAATACCGAGAATAAGGGAATGGATATTGCCTATGCATCGGAAAAGAATATTTTAAGAGGGATCGATTTTTCTGAGGTTTACCAAGGCAAGGGAGGTGTTACTGTGGGTTGGCGCGATGTAGAAAAGGAGAGTATATCCAGCAGAGGAGGTACTTATTTTGTGGATCTTAAGAATGAATTTGAATCTCTTAATTTCCCGACTGATAATACTATTTCTTATGCCTGCACTTATATTCATTCTGATGAGACAAGAGATGTGCGGTTTGATTTGGGCAGCGATGATGGCTGTGTGTTCTGGCTTAATGGCCAGGAAATCCATCGCTATTGTGAACCGAGAGGGCTAAGGATAGGTGAAGATAAGATTTTGGCACAGCTCAAGGAAGGTTGGAATGAAGTTTTGCTTAAAATTGGCCAGGTAGGTGGTGGGTGGGAATTCTGTCTTCAAATATTTAACCTTGAAGGTGAACCAATTGAAGAACTTCGTTGTTCAACCGATAAAATACTATCTCCTCCAACGGATGAATGAGGCTTTATACAATATAAATAACAAATTATGAATAGAAAATTTCTAATTACCTTTCTTTTTGTTATCTTATTTGGATTGTCTCTCAATCCTCTTGCACAACCATTAGTTAAACCTGTTGCTCTGCTCATAGATACTCCCACCGAAGAATTTGTGTTTGCAGTTTTTGGAGATAATCGGCCGGGGCAGAAAGCAATTGAACAACCTCAGGTTTACAAACAGATTATTCGGGAGATAAATAAATCTTCGGCTGTTCTGGCGATAAACACAGGCGATCTGGTGGATGGAGTTGTGGATCTTGAGACACAAAGACTGCAGTTTGCAGAGTTTATTAAGGTCTCCAGCGGACTAACTATCCCTTTATACACCGTAATTGGCAATCACGATGTCGCTGGTCAACAAGAAATCCAGGACCTCTATTTAGAATTAATTTGTCCAAAACTTTACTATTCTTTTGACTTCAACCACTGCCATTTTATCTTCTTAGATTCTGAGACTATTGGGGAAGAGGGCTCAATTCCGTGGGAACAGTTGAAATGGTTAACGAAGGATCTTAAAAATATTACAGTTACTACGAAGCACATTTTCGTTTTTCTCCATCGGCCATTGTTTTCGGCAGGGCCTCATAAAGGGGGATGCCTGGATAGATATCCAGAAGAACGGGATGAATTGTTGAAATTGTTCGTTAGATTTAATGTTGATGCAATTTTTTGTGGACATGAGCACATCTATCATAAATCCGTGCATAATGGAGTAACCCAGTATATTACGGGAGGAGCAGGAGCTCCTTTACATAAGAATTTTGATAAGATAAAAGATTATCCAGGGGCATTTCATCACTATCTGCTTGTGAAGGTTTTCCCCAGAAGATATGAAGTTGAAGTGAAGATTCCGGAGAGTTAGTTGCATTGAATAATTGAATATATAAAAGGAGAGAGGACGATGAATTTTAAAGGAGTGTTGAGATTGAGACTTCAAGCGAAGTTGGTTACGGCGATACTGGGGGCAATATTGTTGCTCCAGCCGCAACCAGCCAGGGGGATAAATGGGTATTTTTGGCTGGACAGGTTTGAGAAATATGAGAAAAATCCAATTCTGTCTCCCAGAGGCAATGGGTTCGAATCAAAAGCGGTGTTCAATCCCGGGGTTATTCTGGATGATGGTATCTTTTATATGTTTTATCGGGCTCAAGATGCTAACGGGCAATCTACAATAGGCTTAGCTCAAAGTAAGGATGGAATAAATTTTACCAGACATCCGGAACCTGTGATATCGCCTCAATATGATTATGAACTTCCCTGAGGCTGTGAAGACCCGAGAATCGTGAAGATAGGAAATACTTATTATATCACTTATACCGGTTATAGTCATAAAGGTACGCCTTCCTGTTTGGCGATGTCAAAAGACCTGGTGAATTGGGAAAAGTTAGGACCTATTACACCAAACAAGTCAGCCGCGATATTAAACAGAAAAATAGATGGGAAATATTGGTTATACTTTGGCGATAGCAATATCTGGGTTGCCCATTCCACGGATATGATTCATTGGGATGTAGTTGATGAGCCAGTAATGAGACCGAGAAAGGGCTATTTTGATGAGGGATTGGTGGAGTCGGGACCTCCTCCGATTATTACTGAAGAAGGGATATTACTTATCTATAATGGCAATATCCCTAAAGAAAAAGCAGTGGAATTAGGCAAAAAAGAAGGGCGGGAAAAGGTCAGAGAATATACCAGTGGTTGGGCACTCTTTTCTATAGAAGATCCAAGTAAATTAATCGTCAGATGTGATTCTCCTATAATCTCTCTACCGCATGACCATGTATTTTGTGAGGGATTAGTAGGATTCAAAGATAAGTGGTATTTGTACTGGGGAGCCGCGGATCAATGGATAGAAGGTGCGATTGTAGATTTAAACAGAATAATGAGTGGGTTATAAGACCCCTGACAATACATCTACAACCCGTATCTTGAGGGATAGGAATTTAATAGGGGAGTTCTTTCGAAAAATCAGGCTTAAGTCCCTATTATTGCAGGGGTTAAGCCAGCCAAGAAATTACCGATTTTTTATTATTTGAAGAACCACGATAAAATTCCTTATTTTTTTCTTGACAAAATGGAATTTTTGTAATATAATATAAGAAACTGAAAATATGCGGGCAGTCTATAAATTTTTTTAATTTTTTTCTTGACAAAATGGAATTTTTGTAATATAATATAAAGAACTAAAAATTTTGAAGAGGGAGATCCCGGTCCCGACGTTGGAAATTAAAAACCCGGAGGAGGAGTATACAATGAGTTTTATTCCTTATCTTCCAGATATAAACAGAGAGTATAATTGTCTCGTACCCTCAATCTTTAAGACACATAAGGTTGGGGGTATTTTTTATTTTATAAAAAGGAGGTGATGTAATATGGGAGGATTATGAGGTGTGATTTGTTGTTCAGAATCAGGAACAGAGTGATGACTTCTTATCTGATGAAAGTCATTGCTAAAAACGAGGGAGGTAAAAAATGCAGAAAGGAATGAAGATCGTTATGATAGGGCTAATACTTGGTCTAATAGCCCTGAGCTCGGCTTTTGCACAGCCAGTCGTGCAGAATGTAGAAAAGTTAGGAGCGATTGGTGAGATGGAGAGGATCTGGCGATGGTGGGCAGTGGACTTTTCTTCTGATGGCAACTACGCTTATTGTCCTGGTGGATATGATGCCGGGTCAGAGAATAAATTTCCCGCTATCTATATCGTAGATATATCCAACCCAACAACACCTACACTGGCAAAGAGGATTGATATTCCTAATCCTGGCTGGGCCTCACCTGAGGCATGGGACCTACAGGTTGTGGGTGACATCCTTTATGTTGCTGCCTTTAAGCAAGGCTTATGGATTTACGATATAAGCGACCCAGTTAATCCTATGGCGCTTGGCAACTCTACAGGCCTGGAAAGTGAAAGCCGAGGGTTACATGTTGTGGGTGATTATTGCTATGTTGGTGAAGCATGGAACGGTTTAGCTATATTTGATGTTAGCGATCCAGCTAATCCCACGAGAGTTGCTCTGTATAACACCGACGCTGATATAAGTCCAGGTAAGAAAGCTGAGTTTCATGTTGGAAGAGTTGTCGATACCCTCGCTTTCTGGGGAGCAGGAGACCATGGTGTAGTAATAGTAAATGTAGCTGACCCTGCAAATCCTGTAGGGGTAAGTTATGCTGGCGAGTGTTTTATATCACCTCGTTATCCCGATGGTACATACGACTGGTCTCGTGGGGCAACGGCTAAGGATACCCTTGCATTCCTTGGTGGTAATCGGGTTGGCTTACGGATATTTAATATAGCTGATCCTACAGCTCCTGTAGAGATAGGTTTTTATGATTTATCGGCAGAAAGTGCTGGAGAGGTTTGGCAACCCTTGATTAGTGAGGATGGGACTCGAGCATATATTGGTTATCAGAGGGCTGGGTTCATAATCTTGGATATATCTGACCCTACTAATCCTACAAAGGTGGGTGGCTTGAATCTGGATGGAGGCCTTCTGGCAGGAGCTGGGCTGGCTATCCGTGAAGACACTCTTCTCTATCTTCCTGATGACAAGCTGTTCGGGGCCTTACATATAATTAATATAGCTGACGAGACAGATCCCAAGCTTATTGGTACCACAGCTATAGAAGGGATTGGAAGACCATGGATGGTAAAAATTGTTGGCGATAAGCTTTTCGTTGCTGATATGGCTCTTCCCGGATTAGCCATATATGATATATCTGATCCTGCATCACCTGCTTTTAAGGGGCTTGCCAAGACTAAAAATGAGGCATGGGATATTGACATAGTAGGTAATTATGCTTATGTCGCTGCCATGTCAGAAGGCTTGTACATATTTGACAAGTCGGATCCAGCAAATCCTACAGAAGTTGGCCACTGTAAGGTAACCGATAACAGTCTCTATGATGGCAGAAACAGCGAAAGTAGAGGATTAGAGGTTATCAGAGGTTATGCTTTTGTAGGTGATTCATATGGTGGTCTGACGGTGATTGATGTGCATGATCCTACAAGTCCTATAAAGGTTGCGAATATTGGTGAGCCCGATATGGAGGCTCACAGGCTTGATGTTGATGGCGATTACTGTTATGTCGGCGGTGGTAAGGGTATCTTCATAGTATATATAGCTGATCCTACAGCTCCTAGCGTCATCGGGTATCTGAAGGGGAACGTAACGAGTGGCTGGTCATGGGGACGTGGAGTGAGAGTTTTCGGAGGCTATGCTTATTATAGTGAGGGATTAGAAGTAATAGATGTGTCTAATCCTACAGACCCTGTATGGGTAAATAGCTATTCTTTCGAGGAGCCTGAAGGAGCAAGCAAGGGTTGGGACAATAAAGAAATTAGCGGCCCGTATGGTAAATACGCTTTTTGTGCAGCTGCACATGGTCCTGTAGTAATAGATATAACCGATCCTCTTGCAGATCCTCTAAAAACCGTTGGTTACTACATAGACCCTGACAGTATTGGCTGGGGTAAAGGTATAGATGTTGTTCCCATAGCAGATGGATTTTTGGTTGCTCAGGCAAGTGAATCTCCCAATATGATTCATATATTTAAGACCACTGATTTTGCAGTAGGTGTTGATGAGATTCCTGGTATTTTCATGCTCTCGCAGAACAGACCTAATCCTGTTTTGGGCAGGACTGAGATATCCTATTATTTACCTGATGAGTGCAGAGTGGAACTTACGGTTTACGATCTGACAGGCAGAGTGGTCAAGAAACTTGTAGATGGAGTTGAAGCCTCAGGCCATAATTCAGTGATTTGGAACGGAACAGATGCTGTGGGTAACAAAGTTGCGCCTGGTGTCTACTTCTATAGACTCGAAGCCGGCAAATCCTCAGCACAGAAGAAACTCGTTGTACTGAAATGAGGGCTCTTTAGTTTTAATTAGTGTCCAGTGAAAAATTCACCCCTAATGTCAAATTTCTAATTTCTAATGTCAAATAAAATGTCCAATGTCAAATAACCAAAACCAATACCAGTAAGGCTTTATTAGTTTGTTAGTTTGATAGTTAGGTGGATTTTTACTTACCAACTTACCGACTAACCAACTAATCTTGTTTTGACAATTGGGAATTTGGATTTTATTAGAAATTCGTCATTAGGATTTAGTCATTTTGCCCGCATCTCTCACGGAGAACTAATTAACTGGGGGCAGCATTAAATAAGAGTGACAACGCTTCAACCTGTATCAAAGGGGGTATGAGATGTTAGGTAAGAATGAGGTTCGAAAGCATTTTCGGGTCTGCACGGGTTTTCATAGAATATATAGAGTAATCATTTATGTAGCAATTTTCAGTCTACTTGCTTTGAATTCTGCATTCGGTTATACTATCAGCGGAAAAGTAGCAGATGTGGATGGGAATCCAGTGGTTGGTGTTGCAATTGATTTAAGTGGTGATGCAAACTGGAGTATCGCAACTAATGATACTGGTTTTTATCAATTTCAGTGGTTAGCTGAAGGAACCTATACGGTCGCTCCTTATGACCCTTCTTATTTCTTTATTCCCGAGAATGTAACTTACAATCCACTTGTTTCTGATACAACACAGGACTTTTTGGCTGCTCGTGTCTATTCTATTAAAGGATATGTAAGAGATGAGTTTGGTGATGGGATACAGAAGGTGACCCTGAATCTTAGTGGAGATACCACTATTTCATATGTCACCGGGGCAGAAGGTTATTATCGATTTGGTGAGTTGTCTTCCGGAGATTATAAAGTAACTCCCGTTAAGCTTGGGTGGGTATTTACTCCTCCGTGTAGTAGTTACTCTCAACTTGACAAAGATATAACAGTAAATTTTCTTGGAATCCACGATTACTACTCAATCAAAGGTTATATAACTCAGAAAGATGGATTAGAAATAAATGGCGTTATCGTGAAGCTTGTAAGAGTATCAACAATAAAATATAACACTACGAAGGAAGACGGGCAATATGAGTTCAATTGGCTTCTGCCAGAAACTTGTCAAGTAACTCCGTATAAATCTGGTTGGGAATTTACTCCTCAAAATATATGTTATTCTCCCCTCGATGGGAACAAGGTTGATCAAAGTTTTGTTGGACAGAACGTTGCACTCGTCAAGATTCAGGGTGGAGAGAAAGGGTATGTCAATCCTGCGAAGAATGAAGTTGCTAAAATACTGTTTACGCCGACTATTGCAGGGGAAGTGAACATTAAAATTTATACCTTACGCGGGGAATTAGTATGGGAAGAGAGCAAGGTAATCGTTGTTGGACAGGAGGGAGAGGCCCAAATTATTGAATGGAATTGCAGAAACAGTAACAACGAAGAAGTTGCATCAGGTGTTTATTTAGTATACATTAAAGGCACAGGGATTGATACAAAGAAAAAAATAGCGGTTTTAAAATAAATCACTAATTTCAGAAATTACGCAAATGATACTGTGAAAAATAAAAAGAATATGAAAAACCACAGAGGTCACAGAGCAAGAATTAATTCTCTGTGTTCTCAAAAAACAAGGACTAAAATTAACCACAGATGAACATTCACCCCGACGTATCGTCGGGGCAAGGATGTTCACAGATAAATAAAAAACTTTGAAGTAAGAAACAATCAGTGTAAATCAGTGTTAAAAAAACAGAGAAATATAAGGTAAAGCGATTAATCTTATCTGTCTGCCGACAGGCAAGATAAGAGGTCACAGAGGGGAGAAAGGGGATGAGAGAAGAGAGATAAGGGAGAAGGGATAGATGATTTCTCACCCTTCGCTTTTCCCTCTTCGCTCTTCACGAAGTGCTCTCTGTGGTTAAGTTTTTCACACTACCACGCAAATGAAAGAGAGGTAGAAATGCGAAACAGATTTTGGGGATTAGTTGTTGGGTTATTATTTTTCAACCTGTCAGCACCCTCTGCATGCGGTCAGGGAACAACTGCAGCTGTGATACTCACACAGCCGATTGGGGTAAGGGCATCTGGGATGGGAGAGGCAGTTACAAGTATAGAAGGGGATATTTGTGGATTGCATTATAATCCTGCATCGCTTGCTGGACTGACTGATAAAGAGGTTTCTTTTTCTCTTCACAGAGGAATAGCAGATGATTACTTTGGCGTATTGGTCTTTGGATTACCTACAAAAATTGGAATATTCGCTTGGAGTTTTGTTTACTATAATGCCGGGGATATAGTCTTGATGGATCTGTCCGGGAGCGAGAGAGAGGTAAATGCACTCACTGACTACCTTCTCACTTTATCTTTTTCTCGGAAGGCGCTCGGAGGCCTGAACATTGGGTTCTCTACAAAGCTACTTAATTCCACAATCGTGGATGAGGTTGCTGCCAACGCCTTTGCTGTAGATTTTGGTGGACAGTATAGAATCAATAACATTGGTTTGGGTTTTTCTGTTCAGAACTTTGGAACAGGGTTAAAGTATATAGAAGAGAAGGCTTCTTTGCCTTTGACTTTTAGACTGAGTACATCTTATGGTTTTGACCCAGGTCTCGTTGCCTTTGACATCGTTCGTCAGGCAGGAGAAACGAAGGCAAACTTAGGGTTAGAATACTGGTATCATAAATTATTCGCGGTTCGTTTTGGATATAAATACAAAGATGTAATTCCGTTCTCCTCAGGATTGGCGTTTGTGATAGGTAATACTGGAATAGATTACAGTATAATGGCGAACGATGATTTTGGGCTCATTCATAGAATGGGTTTGAGGTATTCCTTTTAAAGATGGGAAGTATGCATCTTACCCCCGTCGATTTTGTTTGAATGGTAACGATGATCTGAAATCTCTTGGTGTTCTTTGTGTCCTTTGTGGTGAATAATCTTTCAATCTTGTAATCCTCTGTGCACTCTGTGGTTGATATTTTACATATAATAAGGAAAGGAGAGAGATGAATAAAAAAATACTGGGGTTTGGTATTATTATTTATCTGGTCGTAGCAGGAGGAGCTAATGGTTTGGTGACTCCGCGTGATTCTATTCCTGCAGGAGCAATAGAGATATATTCAAAAGTATATGTCTGTGAAGAGTGGGAAGCAGAACCACCAATTGATAAAGTGGCAGATTTGTTGGGGAAGGACGCAACTGCTAACTGGCTGGACATCTCACAATGGATTACTCCTGCTCATTTAGCTCAAGGGTTCATAGATATTATTGTTACCATGGGATTAGGCAAAATACAAGGGGTTGATCAACCAGGATGGTATATGAGGGGAGATGCAGATGATCAAGGGAAACAAGATATACGCGCTCTCTGCAGTGGAGCATTTTATGACCTGATTGATTTAGATTTTAAAACTACTACAGGTAATATATTTGAAGAACCCGCAGGAGATGGTCAGTATGTTGTCTTGAGGTTTGCATTGCCTTCTGTAATTGGTAGTTACTACAAAATATATATCGGAGAAGGGTCGGTAGGTTTAGCCTCTACTTTTTCAGAGTACACCGATTCTTGTGAGGTTAAATTCTATCTTTGGCCTCTTAATACTGGTTTGTATGCATGTCCTGATTTGTCTGATATCCCGATATCATATGGAGGCCCAACTCCAGTGAGAAAGGTTCTTGTTAATACTCTAATCACATTTGATTGCAGTCGCTCCATTTCAATGGGTTTTGATACTATCCGGGCGGATACTACTATCTTAGGAGTAGATACCACTTATAGCAATGAGGGGATAACCCTATATGAACTTGATACTGATAATAATTTCAATCCAGGAGCTGATGTAACAGATAATGAGCCATTTCTCCCCTATATCTACCGTACTACCGGGCTTAAAAAGGTAATACTTACTGTGCGTGATGATAGTGGATATGTTTCAAGAAGCAATGGAGATCCACGCGTCTTCGTTTCAAGTAGTCCTCTGCCTTTATGGGTTGAGGTGGTTGACTCTATAAGTAATCTGGCTGATTCTATAGGTGAGGACTCGAAGCTGTATCAATGCGCTCCTCAACCATACATTCCTGCCCAGTGTCCTGTAACGAATATCAAATATAGAATCGCATCACCCGCTCATGTAACTATCAAAGTTTATACATTCTCTGGTGATTTAGTGAAGACACTTGTCGATGAAACCAAAGGTGCCGGTGAATGGGTTGCAAGATGGGATGGGCGAAACAAGTACGAGGAAGAAATAGGCGCAGGAATTTATTTCTGTGTTATGGAAGCAGGCAAATTTAGAAAGATTGAAAGGATGGTGGTGATAAGATGAAAATATTGAAGAAGTTGTTTTTGGGACTTGGTCTATCGGCAATATTCCATTGTGCGCTTTTTGCCACTGGGGCTGGAACTACTGGTATGGAATTTCTCAAGATAAGAACTTCTGCTCGTTCTCTCGGTATGTGCAACGCATTTGTGGCTGTTGCTGATGATATCAGTGCAATGGCATGGAATGTTGGGGGGTTGGCTACCCTTGAGCAACAGGAGTTACTTTTTACACATTTTAATTATGTAGATGGCCTTGGGTATAGTAATCTTGGATACGGTATACCGGGTAAGAAAGGCACGATCGCTTTTGGCTTTGCGATTCAAGCATTCACTATTGAAGAGATAGATGTTCAATATAATAACAGGGGGGAAATGGCAATCAGAAACGAGGTTTTTTCTCTTGCCTATGGCTTAAGATTTACTGATTCTTTCGCTTGTGGAGCTGGAATAGACCTATTTTCCTCAACAATTGGAGATTATTCGCTAACTTCTTACGGAGTTAATTTTGGTAGTCTCTACTTTGCACCTTACGATTTTGTCGTGGGTCTGTCAGTGCGAAATATCGGGCCTAAATTCGCTTATGAAAGCAAAACTTTTGTTGGTGAGCAACAGTCTCTTCCTTCTACTTATATAATAGGAATAGCCAAAAAATCGACATTCCATGGAAATACTTTTTTGATTACTTCCGATATAGTAAAAGATTATACTACGCGATTGAATATAGGCATAGAATACAAGCTGTTAAGTCTCCTTGCATTAAGGACTGGCCGTAGGATAGGTTATGATGCAGGTAATTTTACCTTTGGAATGGGTATTGATTATAAACCTGAGGCTTTGGATCATTTTCAATTTGACTATGCATTCTCACCAATGGATGACTTAGGAAATACTCACATCTTCTCGTTAATTAGCAGATTCTAAAGACATCCTATAAAGAGCAGGATGTCAGGTATAATGAATATTATACCAGGAGGGAATTATGAAAAAAAGCTTTAAAAAAACTTTGTGGTTAGTAGCTTTGCTTTTCTCAGTTGGTTTGGTTGGAATTACTTACGCAAATCTATTGGATAATTTGGTCAGTGGCTTCGGTGACGCGGCAAATGATCTGCTTCTGGAACCGAAATGGTACATAACCACAGAGGTCCGTGCGCAAAGGAATGCACTCATAAGAATGGGTGAGATAGGTAGCAGTTTCTACACCGATCCTTTAGTGCCTACATACAGAACTACAATCCGTGTAGGCGATCCGTTAAAACTTACCCTCGAGACTACTCATGAACTAACCCCTTACACTGAAAGCCAAACGAGCTATCGCTCTTTGGGAAGTGAGCGGCTTCTGTTGAGAAGTTCCTATGCGATTAAGCCTAATTGTTTATCTATGAATATAGAGACTGGTTGGGATAGGGACAGATATGGGCCAGGAGTTATGATTTACGATCCTTTCCTTGCAGTGGGAGCCGAGGGGGGTGGTTTTACCGAGGAATGTACGGAAGGCACCTACAGACTTGGAGCAGGTTTTAATCTCAATTGGCCATCCATGCTGAAGCGGATTGTTAATCTGAACGTTTCTGTAGGGGCTCAAGAGAAAAGTAAACTATATCCACAATCTGAGACACCTTCAATAGAGAGTATAAATAATAAGGATTTGGTAAATAGAATGAATGCATATGGGAACCTCAGTGGCAGTATCACCTTCTCTCCTAAATTTAAGATGACATTGAGGGGTGACCTCGCACCTGATCAGCGTATAGGATACTATACTACGGGTGGTTATGCTGAGCTATATTATACTTCAAGGACATTAGAACTTGGGGCTGAATATGAGTTAAATCCTGCTTTAAAGATTGGAGGGGGCTGTTCCTACCAGGAAAGGATGTCAGGACAAACTGTAGGTAAGGGTGCCGAAGAGTTCGGTCTTCCAGCTGAAGATAGAAAGACAAACAGGGATGAATTCTACATAAAGGTTGATTTTCATCCATAATTAAAGAGGTTACCCAAAGGAGGTAAAACAGGATGAGAAGGGCTCTTATCATAGCGATTATAATTCACTGCAGTTTACTATTATCTGCTGGTTATGTTTATGTGATGCGTCCTGAGAAGAAGGAGGATATATTCAGGGCTTTCCTTCGTGCTGAGAAGGTAGCGCCGCTAAAGAAGATCAAGACCGCGCCGCCGAAGAAGGAGATGAAGAAGACACCGGCTGTGCGTCCTATAAGGAGGGAGAGGCCGATAGAGTTGATAGCTGTAAAGAAGGCGGTTACTTCGACATTTACGGTTAAGTTGCCGGATGTTTCTGGGGCAGTGTATAGTCCACAGGTAGCTCTTGTATCTGTTCCTGAGCCTACATTAGCACCTGAGAGGCTACCTTCTTTCTGGGAGAGAGAGATAGAGCTTAAGGAGAGGGCGATACAGTTAGAGAGTTTTGGTGTAACCACCTTGAAACCTCTGGGAAGTGTAGAAAATCCGGTAACTCGGATAGTTGTACAGGTTACTGCTGTCAATTGTGGTAATAACAACGAAGTAGGAATTTTTTATCCTGAAAAACGCACAATTGCGACAGGCTTGACCGGAAATCGCTCTATGAATGTGTCGGCGGCGGTTGGACCTTATGCAGTTCCACCCGAAGATGTTATTTTCTATCTTACTTCTGACCAAATAAGTAATCGACTGTTACTTTCTAATGATCCTAATCAATGCCGCCGAACCAATATAGGTCCAAATACTTTTCTCTATGAATGGGAAGACCTACCACCAGGAGAATCGGATATGGATTTTAATGATGTTATAATGACTGTAACCTTTATGGGGGCAGGAGGTTGGTGAGTATTGTGAGGAGGGCTCTTATCATAGCGATTATAATTCACTGCAGTTTACTGTTAGCTGCTGGTTATGTTTATGTGATGCATCCTGAGAAGAAGGAGGAGATATTCAGGGCTTTCCTTCGTGCTGAAAAGGTAGCGCCACTAAAGAAGATCAAGACCGCTCCGCCGAAGAAGGAGATGAAGAAGACACCGGCTGTGCGTCCTATAAGGAGGGAGAGGCCGATAGAG
>Ga0209986_10002678_pt1 | contig 16119 bp, 14 predicted proteins | sample BlataG_FD_183168 | JGI IMG/M metagenome (GOLD analysis project Ga0209986, IMG submission 183168) | Deep subsurface microbial communities from Black Sea to uncover new lineages of life (NeLLi) - Black_00105 metaG (SPAdes) (version 2) | ecosystem: Environmental > Aquatic > Marine > Oceanic >...
TCAATTTCACCACGATTTTCACATTGTCTTTTTTCAACCGGAAAAACTAACTCTCAAGCGTAAAGAAAAACTCGCTTCGTTTTTAACCCTCCATCCTGAATTAAAAAAGTATCGAGAAATGACATTACTGGTTGGAGAATTAAGTAGACTTCCTTACGATAAGATTGATGGTCATCAAATTGAAGACCTCAGAGAAAATCCATTATATTCCAATAAATTAAATACAGCAATTCGGACGATTAAAAAGCAAGAAGCGAATATCCTCCGTTTCGTGGATTTTTTTAAACAAAACCCCGAGCTCTCAAAAGCGCAACGTTCAAACATGGAATTTCATAATAAAAAGTTCAAGGAACCTTTTGAATTCGGAAACAACCTCCTTAAGAAAGAACGAGTAATTGGGAGGTTAAATACGCAATTGTCCGGAAAAGTAGAATGGTTTTTAGATAATGAAGCAGTAATATAATTATACAAAAAACTTAACATTTAATCCGATTATTGAGATTTTACTAATAATTTTATTGATTTCATAACGTTTTAATGTTCCATTTGCTCGTTTAATTACTAATTATAGATCAAAGATATAATCTTGATGATATGAATATTATTTTAGATAAGGTCAAAACTGTTGTATAAAATTTTTTTAAGGGATTATATGTTTTTATAATTAAGTTAAATATGTTCGAATAATTAAAGAAGATAATTTTATTTATTCTGTGAAGTGAAAATATTTTGGATTTCTCATCTTTTTTTAAGGATAAGGTTATTTTAGTAACTGGTGGAACAGGTTCAATTGGTTCTGAAATTGTGGCAAAATTATTAAATTATAATCCTAAAGCTATTCGTATTTTAACCAATTCAGAAAATGAATTGTGGGAAACAAGATTAAGATTTAAAAAATTTAGTAAAAAACTTCGATTTCTTTTAGGAGATATTAGAAATTTTGAAAGGATGAAAAGGGCTACAAAAGAGGTTGATTTTGTTTTTAATGCAGCTGCGATAAAACATGTCCCTATTTGTGAATATAATCCACTAGAAGCAGCTAATGTAAATATCTTCGGTTTAGAAAATATTATAGAAAGTTGTTTTATTAATCGTGTTAAAAAAATGGTTCATATTTCTACAGATAAAGCTGTTAATCCAACCACTGTAATGGGTGCAACTAAAATGCTTGGAGAGCGTTTATGTATTTCACGAGAGTCCGCTAAGGGAACTTCACCAACTATTATCTCTTGTGTTCGATTTGGGAATGTGTTTGGATCTAGAGGATCGATCATTCCTTTAATTAAAAATCAAATTAAAACAAGCAATAAAGTTACCTTAACAGATGAAAAAATGAATAGATTTTTCATATCAGTTTCTCAAGCTGCTGAATTAATCTTACAAGCAATGATTCGGGCAAAAGGAGGAGAAATTTTTGTATTAAAAATGCCAACTATACGTATTATAGATTTAATAGAAATATTTATTGAAGAATATGCCCCAAAAATTGGAAAGAAATCCAATTCAATAAAAATTGAAGTTGTTGGGCCTCGTTTAGGAGAAAAAATCAATGAAAATCTAATCTCGAGTATTGAGTTCTCCTCATGTTATGAAATGGCTGATATGTATATCATATATCCAATGTTAAATTTTGAGGGAAATAAACCAGCTAGGGAGATCATTAAAAATGGTAAAATTGTCAAAATTGACGAAAATTTTAAATATAGTACAGAAAATGGAAGACCTTTAAGTAAATCAGAAATAAAAGAAACTCTTAGAAAATTTAATTTAATTTAATTTAAGTGTGATTATTAATGGCAAAAAAATATCCACTTTTTGATATCTATTGGGATAAAGAAGATATTCAAACAGTTACACGTATTATTAAAAGAGGTTCTTATTGGGCAGCTGGTCCAGAAATACAGGAATTTGAAAAAAAACTTTCAAAATATTTTAATACAAAATATGTTGTAACATTTAATTCAGGGACTTCTGCTCTGCATGCTGTACTTTTAGCTTATGAAATAACTTCAGGTGAAGTAATCGTCCCTTCAATGTCCTTTATTTCTACTGCCAACGCTGTTTTTTTAGCAGGAGCAAAACCTATTTTTGCTGAAATCGAAGAGAAGACAATTGGATTAGATCCAGAAGATGTTAGGAAAAAAATTACTAATAAAACTAAAGCTATTATTCCAATGCATTATGGAGGTAAAGTTTGCAAAAATATTGAGGTTTTGCGTGAAATCGCTAATGAACATGATTTAATCCTTATTGAAGATAATGCAGAAAGTTTTGGAGCAAAAATTAATGATAAATTTGCAGGAACTATTGGACATGCTGGTATGTTTAGTTTCTGTCAAAATAAAATTATAACCACGGGAGAGGGTGGTGCTATTTGCCTTAATGATGAGAAAATCTATAAAAACTTACTTTTAATTAGATCTCATGGTCGTGTTGAAAAACCCGGAACTGATTATTTTTCAAATATCAATGTTTCAGATTATATTCAAGTGGGATATAATTATAGAATGCCTACAATGTGTGCTGCATTAGGTATTTCTCAATTAAATAAAATTGAAAAAATTATAGAATTAAGGAGAAAACGAGGTAAATATTATGATGAAAATCTCAAAGAAATACCTAAAATTGACATCATTCCAGAATTAGTTGGAAGTAGAACAGTATATCAGTTATATAGTATTTTATTGGAAAATTTTGAGAAAAGGTCTAAATTACAAAATTATCTCTTAAAGAATGGGATATACACTAAAATTTATTTCGAACCCATCCATTTGAAGACATTTTATCGAAAAAAATTTGGATATCATGAAGGGAATCTTCCAATAACTGAGAGTTTCTCAAGCAGAATCCTAACTATCCCATTTTCATTGCTATTTAAAGATAAAGATCAGAATTATATCATAAATACAATAAAAAATTTCTTTAATTGATTTAAACCAAGTTCATGATGAACCCTCTTTGTCAATTTCTTCTATTTCTTTTTCCTCTTAAAATAATAATTTTTTAACAATATTACTTATAAACCATTCTAGCCCGAAAATATAGATGTATTTTTCCCAAATAATTCTTAAAATCTCAATAACAGCTAATAAAACTATGAATTACATAAGTTTTATATGAACAGGAAAACTGCTCTTAAAATCTTTATTAAAAAATGTAGAAAATAAAAATATTCTCACATAGATAATTCCGAAATGTATGCAATATAGTGAAAATGAAACTTCAACCCACTTTTCAAGAGAGTTGATCATAATTGGTGTTTTAGCCTCTTTATCAAATAAATATCGAGAAAGAATAAGTATAATTAATAATCGTTCAATTATAGTATCAAATCTAAGTTCAGGAATCTTAAAATTATGAAGCAATAAAAAAAATATAATTCATGCCCAAAATAAGTAATAAGATTCCAATTACTAACAAAGATATAAATAAATATTGGTCTTCATTTAATATTATTGAGATATGAGAGGAGTTGTAAGATATGATAAAACCTATTAAAATTAAAGAAAAAGTCATTGGAGAGACATATCCTACATTTTTGATTGCCGAAATGGCATGTGCACATCAAGGAGATGTTAAACAAGCGTGTGAATTAGTTGATGTTGCGGCTAGAGCAAAAGCAGATGCAATTCAAATACAAGTGTATAAAAAAGAAATATATATGAATCCCCTTTATGAAAGTTATGATTTAATCACTCGGTTAGAATTATCTCAAAATGAGTGGCTAAAAGTAATTAATAAAATTAAAAAGAATAATATTTTATTCTTTGCTGCCGGTTATGATGTTGAGAGCATAAAATTTTTAATTGAAAATGGCGTTGACGCATTTAAAATCCATTCTGCTGACACATCTAATCCTGAAGTTTTAAAAGAAGTTGTTAAATCAAGGAAACCCATATTTTTAAGTTGTGGTGCTTCAAGAGTAGAAGAAATCAAGAAAGTAATTGATTTTTTAAGAAAAAATGGAACAGATAATGCCATATTAATGCATGGATATCAAGGATTTCCAACAAAGATAGAAGATAATCATTTAAATTATATAAAAACCTTTAGACGGTTGTTTGGTCTAAATGTAGGCTACTATGATCATGTAGATGGAGGGTCTATTTTAGCAAAAATAATTCCCATTATGGCTATAGGTTATGGAGCTCAGGTTATTGAGAAACACTTCATATTATCTAGAGAAGATAAAGGTATTGATTACGAATCGTCTTTAGATAAGGAAAATTTCATAGAATTTTGTTCGCTTTTAAGGGAATGTGAAAAAGCAATAGGGACAAAAGAAGTAAGAAGCCTTACTGAAGGGGAATTAAACTATCGGGCATACGCTAAAAAAAGCATCGTTGCGTGTGTTGAAATCCCAAAAGAAACTAAGATCACTCGAGATAAAGTTATGTTTGTTAGAAGCGATCCGGGCATTCCACCTGATAAATTTCAAGAAATTGAAGGAAAAACGGCAAAAAAAGACATTAAACAATATCACAATATCACATATGACGATTTTTAAAATCGAACTGAATCATTTTAAGGATTGATAACTTCTATTTATTGATAAAAAATTTGAAAAAATATTAATATCTATGATTAATAATCTAAAATCAATGTTTTCGTCAATAAAATTTATCTCAAAAAAGATATTCTCCCGAATATCACTAAAACATTTTATTAGTGATGTTTACTTTAGTTTTTTGAGTTATTTTCGCCGATATTTGCAAAGAAGAATGGTTGCTGAGAAGAAATTCATCAGAAGTATTTTTGATTATTTTTCAGATAAATTGGATGAGATTGAATATAAAAAATTAGCACCCAGAAGGCACATACTATTTAATGAAGAAGAAAAGCAATTTTTAGATCTTAATATAAAATGCTCAAAAAGAATAAAAAGGAATAAAGAAAAGGGTTATATTCAAAAAGAAGTATTCTCTTGTAAATTCAAAAATATAAAATTTTTTGGTCATTCTGGAGGTTTTACCTTCGGAAAAAAGCCCTTATTAGAATCTACTGCTACATTAAATCGCTTACGCAACTATACATTTACGGTAAATACTCCTCTCTTGGTACATAGACGGATGAAAGGTGTATTTACTTCTCTAATGCATATTGAAAATCATATCTATTATCATTTTTTATTTGAAGGCATTCCAAGGTTTTATGGTATTTTACAAATTGAGGAACCAGAAATAAATCTAATAATTCCTGAGAATACTCCTAAATGGCAAATTGAAATATTTAAAATTTTTTTAGATAAGAGATTTAAACTTTTACCTATAAAAAAAAATGAAGTTTGGGAATTAGAAAATTATTACTTTCCTTCTTTTTGGCATGTTGATTGCTCAGCTTACATTCCCCGTGAATTATTAAATTTCTTTAGAAATAAGATATTTGAGTATTATAAGATTGACACAAACATAAAAAGAAACAGAAGGCTAATCCTAAGCAGAGAAAAAGTTAAGCGTAGGCATATTTTAAATAGAAACCAATTTTTAAATCTATTAAAAAAATATAATTTTGAAAATGTCCATCCACAAGATATGACATTTAAAGAACAAGTGGAACTATTTAATTCTGCCGAAATTGTAATTGGAATGGAGGGATCTGCTTTTACTAATGTTGTTTTTGGTACTAATCTTAAAGTAGTGGTGATCTTTCCATCAAATTATATTACAACTCATTGGATGCTTTCTTCCAAATCATTAAATTTTACTTATAGATATACAATAGGCTACAACTCGACTCCAAATTTTGACTGCAAGGTAGATTTAGATGAGGTTGAGAAGATTGTAAAAGAATTATTAGAAAATTAGATTTATAATTTTTTATATACATATAAATATTTGCCATCTTCATTAGTCGGTCCCCACATGTGCTTTTTTATAATTCTCTCAAAACCAATATCTTGAATTATACCATCAAACTTACCCGCATACTTCTGATTATATTCAAGAGCTAATTTGTACCCTTTAAACCTTGCTGTAAAAAATAATAGCCCATTCTCATTTAATATTTGATATATTTTTTGAATAACCTTAATTGGGTCAGGAGTGTGCATTACGACCTCAAAACAAGTCACAGCATCATACTTTTCAGGAAGTTTTTCATCAGAAGTAAGTTCAATGGAGGTGATATTTAGGTTTCTCTTTTTAAATCTCCATTTCGCAAATTCAAAAGTTTTTCCGGGAAGATCAAACGCTATAGCGCGAAGTCCTGCTTCCGCAGCTTCAATACTATCTTGGCCAATTCCACAACCATAATCAAGAACGGTTTTAACATTATGCTCTTTCATTATCTCAATACAATGTTTTCGCATTTTAGATTTTACTTCAGTGGCATGATACTCCATCAACTCAAAGATATAATTTTTGGTATTAGCATAGAAATCTCTCAGTTGACTGGGATTTCTTATATTTTGAATAAATTCTTCAAATTCTTCTTCAGTTACATGAGACCATTTATTATATCCTTCGTACTTCTTTGATATTTCCTCATACTTTTCCTTTAATTTATTAATATCTATTTGTAAATATTCAGAAATTTCTTGAAATGCCTGATTTAGGTTCAAAAATTATCTCACCAGTATTTTTTTTATCACATCTGAAATTTTTATTAATTCTTCCTCGGAAATCCATGGATGCATCGGTAAGGAAAGAATTTCATTACAAATTTTTTCCGTAATTGGTAATCTATTAGTTTTTGTATAGTTAGAATACGCTTTTGATAGATGCACTGGAATTGGATAATGGATATAATTCTGGATTTCATTCTTATCAAAAGATTCTTTCAAATAATCTCTTTTTTTAGATCTAATTACATATAGGTGATATATGTGTTTAGAATACTTTTTCTCAATTGGGGTAATTATATCCGTTTTTTCTAATAATTGATTATATTTTTGCGCATGTTCTCTCCTCTTTTTATTCCAATTGTCGAGATATTTTAATTTTACTCTGAGAATCGCTGCTTGTAATTCATCTAATCTACTATTAATTCCAATAAAATCATGATAATATCTTTTTCTTTGTCCATTATTTCTAAATTGCTTTAATTTTATCGCTAGTTCCTCATTATCAGTAATTAACATTCCAGCATCCCCATAAGCCCCTAAATTTTTCGAAGGATAGAAACTGAAACATCCAATATCGCCAATTCCCCCAACTTTTTTTCCTTTATATTCTGTACCGTGAGCTTGACAAGCGTCTTCAATTACAATTATATTATTTTTCTCTGAAATTTCCATAATTGGATCCATATTTGCACTATTTCCATATAAATGAACCAATATAATTGCTTTAGTTTTATTTGTAATCTTTTCTTCAATCTTGGAAGTATCAATATTGTATGTATCTTCTTCGATATCAACAAAAATCGGGGTTGCTCCACATCTAGCAATTGCATCTACTGTAGATGTCATTGTATGAGATACAGTAATTACCTCATCACCTCTACCAATGTCGTTTGCTAATACTGCTAGAAGAAGCGCATCAGATCCAGAATTAACACCAATACCGAATTTTGCTCCAATATAGTCAGAAAATTCCTTTTCGAAATATTCCAATTCTTCTCCAAAAATAAACCATTGCCTTTCTAATACTCGTTCTAGCGCTTCTTGAATTTCTTCTTTAATCTTCTCGTAGCCTTTTTTGAAATCTACAAATAATATCAAATTATCTCATATCATTTAATCCTTTAGTAATTTAATCATACCTTACAATATAATATATAATGCAACTCATCTCTTATTAATCCAATTATAACTCTTAATTTTTTAGAATAAGAAATATCATACGGATACTAAAATATTTAAAACCTATGTCGTATTTTTTCAATATATTATACTTTTAAAAAAATTGAAAGAATTAAAACATACTTACATATCAAATGTCTAAATCTTCTTGCTCGTTAAAGGATTGCAGAATAATTGAATTGCCTAAAATTTATGACGCTAGAGGAAATCTTACTTTCATAGAAAATAGTCGTCATATACCTTTCAATATAAAAAGAGTTTTTTATCTTTATGATGTTCCTGGCGGTGAAACCAGAGGGGGGCATGCTCATTTAGATTTAGAGCAGTTCATAATCGCAGTCTCTGGCAGTTTCGATGTAATATTGGATGATGGGTTTGAAAGAAAAGTCTTTAGTCTAAATAGATCGTATTACGGATTATACATTCCTTCCATGATATGGCGCGAATTGGAGAATTTTTCATCCGGATCCGTTTGTTTAGTCTTAACTTCAGATTTCTATAAAGAAGAAGATTATATTCTAAATTACGATTATTATAAGAAGATCGTAAGAGAATCCAGTAAAATTAACAACAAGTAAATGAATTTAATGAAAAAATTTAATTATCTAAAAAAATAGAATTAAAAATTGGAGGACAAAATAAATCTATTATTTTTAGATAATTTCTTTAATCCATATGTAGAGCGCAAATAATAAATTTGAAAAATATATTTTTCTATTTTTATTAAAATAAATTTAAGTCATATTTAAATAAAATTAAATTTAAGGAATTAAATTTTCTAAAATAATTAATTTTAGTGCATTAGCAATGATTAAACTAGTAAAAATAAGAAATAAGACGATAGGAGAAGACTTTCCAATAAAATTAGAAAATAATTATTTGAATTTCATAAAAACATTAAGTAGAGTTTTTGGATTAAATATTGGGTATTATAATCATCTGGATGGAGGCTCAGTTTTGGTAAAAATAATTCCAATGATGGCAATTGGTAATGGAGCACAAGTATTAGAAAAAATTTTTATTCTAACGTGTGAAGTCAATGGAATTGATTATGAATCCTCGTTAAATCCCGAAAATTTCATTGAATTTTCTAATTTGTTATGGGAAAGTGAAGAAGTAATAGGAAAAAAGGAAATAAAGAAATATCAAAATATAACTTTTAAAGATTTCTATGTGAAGATAAAATTTGGATTAATTAAGTATGTAAGTATTAATGTTGTAAGTTTCATTAAAAATACTCTTAAATATCGAAGATCTTTTTATACACGCGCCTTGCTAATTTTAATAAAAATTTTAGCATTTTTTGATGAAAAGAATAATCTATTTTGATAAATTTTAACCAGATTTTATTTTCTTTTTTTACCCATTTTCGAAATCCGTCAAGATTAATATTATAATAACCATAAAGGGCTTTTAATGAATAATTTACATTTTTAATTAAATATGGTTTTGGATATAAGTGTTTTATTATACCCTTTGCTTGCATATAATTAATTTTTATATCAAATTCTCTATCGCTCCTTTTTTCAAGTGAAATTTTAAATTTAGGTTCTCTATTTCCTTTTTTATCCATAATCTGATGATAATGGAATGTATCTAAAACACGTCCATACTTATAACCAAAGGATTTTATTAATTCTGCAAAAATGATATCTTCATTTCTTTGTAGAAAATCATCTTCAATTATCGGTATAATCTTTTCAAACGCTTTCTTTCTTCCCATCTGGCTTCCAGAATGAGCTCTTTCACTTTCCATCATATGAGGCATTAAATATTCAATTAGAGCCACATATCGCCTATCACATTCAAACCAATCATATTCTTTTTGATATTTTTTCATAGTTACATACCAATTTTCTGGAAGGTACACATCTGCATGTAAATAAATAAACCATTCTGTCTCAACATGAGATATTAATTCAGCAATACAATAACCTTGAGAAATATATTTTGATTGATTAATAATAACAACACGAGGAAAATTTTTAACAATTTCAATCGAATCGTCAGTAATTCCTGCATCTCCTATAATTAATCTATTTATGGGTATTTCTCTATAAAAGGAGTATAAATTTTTTTCAAAAAAAAAATTTGTGTTGATAATTGGTATTATTACATCAACGGGATCTTCATTTGTTAGATTTTTCCGATCTATAAGATTTTCTTTAAGATTAAACATTTCAAAAAATGATTTTTGAGCCATTTATTTAACCTAGGCAATTCTTTTTTTTTACTAAATTGTCTATTAATATTACAATTTTAATTTCATATAATATTTAATTAATTAAATTTCTTAAAAGTATTAAATTTAATGCAAAATCTTCATAATAATCCTCACAAGATCTTTTATGTAAATATAATCACGCACAATATAGCCATCGCCCCGAATTTCTATAGATTCTCTATTTAAAATCCTTTCTAATACAACATTTATCAAACTTTGAAGAGGAATTTTATGATATTCATTAAAAGGATTTGAGAGCCTTAAAATAAGATAGTTTATTCCATATAAAAAGTTATGAAGATATGGATATTTTTCTGTTGTTAATTTCATTATCCCATAAGAAGAAATGGAGTTGTAGATTCAGATTCCTTATGTTCTTTTTTCGAAATGCTATATAAACTGTTCCGCCTGAAGAGGGAAATACCGTGCTCCGTGTAAATCCCCAATAATTGGTTCTCCAAGAGCATGTATTACGATATAAACTTCATTAAAAATTTTTAAAAAAATCTTTGCCTATTTGGAAAAAGCGTAATTATCGATATTTTTATTGAGGAAGGAAAACAAAGAATGATTAATATATGAAAATGTTGATTAAATCAACTCAGAATATATTTCGTTTGTTAGTTCAGTAATTTTTTCCCATGAATAATTTTCAGATACTATTTTATATCCATTATCTCCTAATTTTTTTTCCAAATTCTCATCTAAGAGAATTTTTAAAATTTTTTTTTTAAAATCTTCTTCATCATTTAATTTTACCAACAGCCCAGAAATATTGTTCTTTATTATTTCTGGAACGGGTCCAACATTAGGAGCCACTACTGGGCAGTGAGCAGCCCCTGCTTCCAGTAAAGGGATTCCAAAACTTTCACTTTTATTTGTTGGAAATACAAATACATTTGCTGATAAATAGCCCCCAACAATATCATTCCATGTTGGATTGGTAATAAAAAGAATATTTTGATCTAGATTTAAAGAAGAGACTAATTTTTTCAATTCCATCTCATATTTAATATCAAAACTTTCTCCTATTAAAATTAATTTCACATCTTGTACCTCTTTTGTAATTTCTGGCATTATCTTGATTAAACTGTGTAAATTCCGATAGCCACTTAAAATCCTTCCTACGTATAAAATGAATTTTCCATGAATTTGATACTTTTCACAGAAGTTGTTTCTTAATTTAAGATTAGAAAATTTTTTAATATCAACTCCATGGGGAACAATTCTAAGTTTTTTCGCTTTTACGCCAATCTCTCTGGTCCAAATGGCTTCATAATTTGAATGAACTATTACTATATCAGGTGCATTTATTGTGAAATTCTTCATAAATTTATCATATAAACGTATTAGTTTTGAGCTAGGTTTCCCCCTAAGTATTTGTAATCGAGTAAGGTCTCTCATATTTCCATGCGCTGTGAGAATAAAGGGTTTATTTCTAATTTTTGAAAGAAAACTTGCAATATCCGTTTGAAATGTTCGATATGTATGTGCATGAATTAGATCATAATCGTATTTTAATCCATTTGAGATTACTGCAGGAGTAATCCAATAATGCGTTCCTTTTATTTTAAATTTTATTGGATATCGATGCACTTTTACACCAAAAATATTTTCATAGCGAGGTAATGCATTTGACACTAAATCATGTTTAAAGATATTAGTGGTAAAAACCCTAACATCATATCCCAATTTGGCTTGAATTTTTGATATATTAAAGGTATGAGTTATTGGACCACCATACCCAAATGCTGGATAGAAAAATGGAACTATTCTTAAAATTTTAAACCTTGTCATGATTAAATAATAGGCATTTTTTTTTCTTTTCAGTATTAGTATAAAATTTTATAAAATTAAGTTGTTACAAAAGAATATAAAATGAAAGTTAAAAATATATCATCTTCCTACCTTTTGTTCTTGCTTTTCAATATCGAATAATTCTAAGATTGTCGGGATAATATCATAATAATTTATCGTATCTGCTTTTCCTTTTTTAATATCTTTACCATAGGTGATAAATATACATTTTGGTGAATGAGTTAATACATTGATTCTCCTTTTCACAAATAGAGATGGCTGAGCACTGATTTATAGTATTAAACACTATAAACAAAAATTAATGATAAATATGGCTCTTTTTCTATAAGTCTTATTAAAGGTACTAATTATATAATTTCTGGACGAGTACCTGTGATTACCATTATTTTTATAGATATAATAAATTACTTAATACTTTAAAAAATAAAAAAATATCAACATAGGAATACTTATTATTTCCAGATCCAACGCTTATTTTCAATAAATTATAAAAAAATCTTCATAATAATAAAAAAAGAGAAAAAATTACATCAAAAACTATTTTTTTTTTATTAATTATTGTTATCCAAGATAATCAAATTAAAAAACAAATAATCTTTTGAAGTATAAAATTCAATGAATTAAATACCAACTAAAACCCTCCAAATCACAAAAAATTATCAATTATCTATTTCTTATAATAAGCAATAGGAAATCCCATTATTATTTCTACTTAAAATTCATTTAATGATAAAATATCAACTAACTATTATTGAAATTTTCTAATTTCAAAATAATTTATTAATGAACTTGCTAAAATAATAAAAGCTCCCAGACCAGATAATATTGCAATTTTTTCAAATGGAAATGTAGGAATAAAAGTATTTTTAAGCATTTCCCAATCGATTTGAAAAAACCATTCTATTTTAAGGGGAGACTCACATCGGAGGGTAGGATCACCATAGGGGGCTCCCAAAAATGCAAATAGATATAAATTCATTAAAGAAAAAATTGTAAATATAATACCCAAAATTATTTTTGTTATTTTTTTATTTTTACGATATCCTATTAAAATAATATTTGTTAAACCAAATGATAACATTGGAAAACAACCAATCAATCCTCTCATTCCAAAAGAACAGTAGGCCCATGGAGAGACCCAAATTGACCATAAATAACTCTGAAGTATAAAAGCAAGTATTAATACAATTCCATCAAATTTATCTAAATCTTTTTGTGTAAAGAAAAAAATCAAACCTACAACGCAAAGAATGAATAACGGATGCCAAATAAATAATCCGTGGCGCCCAAACCAAACTTCATAGAAATTTGGGTTAAGAAAGTTAAAATCGCTAATACTATGGGCTTGGGGAATAGGAATTCCAAATTGCAACCACCAAGCAATTAATTGAGGTGAAAATGCAATTAAAAAACTTAAGAAAGCAATAGTTATGTGTAAAAATAATGGTTTAAGAAATTTACCAAATGTTCTTTCTGTTCTCCAGTGAGTTATTGTTTTTTTAATTTGAGGTAGAAATATTACAACAAAAAGGAGATTTTGCCAACGTACAATTGAAGCAAGTCCTAAAGTAATAAATATTAATATTATTTGTTTAGTTGTTAATAGATCATGCCATTTAACCCAAAGATATATTAAAACAGATACTAAAAAAAAAGATATTGTATGAGCCATTAAGGGCAATCTAAAAGTATAATATATTATAGGAGTACAGAAAAAAAGGAAAAGCAAAACAAAAATTGGAGAAATTTTTTTATTATAATATTTATTGAGTGCTTTTCCTAATATTTTGAATCCAAGATAAGCATAAAATATTGTCCCAAGATTGGCTAATCCTACATCTAAACCAAAGATAAGAAGTTCTTCTGGGAACATACCAATTAAAGAAGGGAAAATGGATGTGGCAATAAGAAAAGCCAAATGACCTATAATATAGAAAGGTGCCCAAAATATTGCAGGACCAATTGACCATGCATTCACACGTATTTCTATGTTTTCTACGGGAAAGTTAGCTAAGTTATTATAAATATCAAGGTCACCATCTTCAAAAATGGATATTAGTTGTGAAAAATAATAATATCCATCCAATGAATAACAGGTGGGACCGTAATAAATAATTATACAACACACAAAAAAAAATAATTCAAACCATCCTACATGTAAAAAGGATCCAATTTTTCCAATTGAAAATTGGAGAAAATTTAATAATTTATTTTTAAATTCCATATTATAATACATAGTTCCTTTAATTAATAAAAATGTATTGAAAATGATGATGGAATAACTTAATAATATTTCAATAATACCCCAAAAATTTTTTCATAGCGAGGTAATGCATTTGACACTAAATCATGTTTAAAGATATTAGTGGTAAAAACCCTTACATCATATCCCAATTTGGCTTGAATTTTTGATAAATTAAAGGTATGAGTTATTGGACCACCATACCCAATTGCTGGATAGAAAAATGGAACTATTCTTAAAATTTTAAATCTTGTCATGATTAGATAATAGACATTTATTTTTTTTCTTTTTTGTATTAGTATAAAATATTATAAAATTAAGTTGATACAAAGGAATATAAAATAAAAGTTAAAAATATATCTCTAGTTGTCTAAGGGTTAATTAATTTCATCAATTTAACCAGTGGCTTTCCATTATTTATATATATTATACTTTTAATAAGTCTATTAGTTATAATTAAAATTTTTCAATTAATTTAAGTAAAATTCTATTATATTTTCGGTTTAGAATGGTTTATGAACCCAATTTACCTAAGATTTTTTTAGAATCTAAAATTCTGGCAATGGGTATCCCTCTATAACGAACAAATTTCGAACCACCATTCCAATATGAAGTTATTATGTTTATTTTTATACCTAAACTTTTAAAGCCTAATACCAAATTTTAAACATATCTTTCAATTCCAGGAAGTACTCCAGCTCTTGGGTAAGGAAAAACCGGTGTTACGATAGTTACCTTCATAAAATTTTTGCTTTTATTTAAATTCTTATATTTTTAATTTTAAATATATAATAAATGTATTAAATTTTGTGAATACCGTAATATTAATTAATAAATTTAAATGGTTATCATAAAAATAACTTAGATTATCCATAGAATATTTTCCGATTCTAATTAATTTTTTTAGAATTTTTTTTTTGTTGTAAAATTTTCTAAAATTTGACTCTCTAAAGTTTTTTATCTCAGTTTTATAGAATAACACATTAGGAAATACCAAATAGTGTATATCGAAAAGTACAATGTATTTGGGATAAAAAATAAGATTGATAAATCAGAATCGCCCACATGCGAGTTAGATATTCGATTTACTGCGAATTGGAATTATGTTTTTAATATGATAAAAGTGTTTAATATTCTTAATTTTGAATATGAAGCCACAAGTTTGGAAGATTCGAAACTAAGTCTTTCAGAGAAACCTCAAGAAATAGCCCAGAGCCATATAGCAATAAAAGAAGCCAATATTTATACAGATTTCCAAGATTTAAAGTATCAACGAGATATAAAAGAAAAGATTCTTGCGTTTCCGAGACTTATACATGAATTTTTAAGAAAAATATCAAATAGAATCTTTTTTAGTCGGATAAAGAGTTATATTCAACTGTCTTTAAAACACCTGAATAATTAATTTTATTAATTTCAAATTTCAATTAAAAAGTTGAATTTAAACAAAAAAGTTGCTCCAGAAACAGCACTGCTTACACCAGCTGACATATATGATTAATGCTTGCTCAGTTAAATATGTTTAATAATACAGAATTATATTAAACATTTTTAATGCTTACTTGAGTGTAATAAAATATGATTTTGCAGTTGTTATAGATTATAATGCCACATTTAAATTAGGATTCTTCATTTTAATACCAAAATAAAAAAACTAAGGATTGTGTAAAAAGTATGCACTACAGGCTTTTATCTAGAGATATTAAAACTGGATCGAGAACAGAAAAATTTGAAGATAATAATTTTATGATTTTTTGGGAAGGAATCTAATTCTGTTGAAGAAGAAAATAGAATTCAATTTTTATAAATAAGGGAAATTTAACACAATATATAGAAAATAGGTTTAATCCTATAACTTTTCTCTAATAAACTTTGAGGTTAATTTCTGAGAATATTTAAAACAAAAAATATTTATTAAAATAGACATTTTGAAGTAATATTTGATTAGAGAAAGTTCAGCTCTAATGTTTTTAGGATTAAATTCCCATAAGATTGAACTTTCAAAGTTTAGTTAATATAAAAAACCATGATATGAGGAATAATCATTGAGAACACTAAAAGGCAAATTAAAAAAAAAAAAAGCCCGGTTAATTT
>Ga0209986_10002679_pt1 | contig 16117 bp, 16 predicted proteins | sample BlataG_FD_183168 | JGI IMG/M metagenome (GOLD analysis project Ga0209986, IMG submission 183168) | Deep subsurface microbial communities from Black Sea to uncover new lineages of life (NeLLi) - Black_00105 metaG (SPAdes) (version 2) | ecosystem: Environmental > Aquatic > Marine > Oceanic >...
GGTCACCTTCGATGTTTTTGCACAATTGTGGCGCCAGCATACAATGAGTGTGTTACTTAACCTTTAATCCCCGGTGTGGGCGGTGACGGCCACACCCACCATTGGGCGAACTTGTAGTTCAATTCGTCTACGGCACAACATTGTTGCTCCGCTAGTTACGGAGGAGTTTATTTTCGATGCCATCGAAGCTCGTAGTCGTACTCTCACTCGTCGTTTGCCTGCTCCTCGCATCACCGGTACTCTCTGCTGACAAAGACGAGTTGCAGGGTACTTGGATTCTTGAGTCGTGGGAAATGAGGGGAAAGAAACTCGATATACCCAAAGGACGTGTCATCACGTTTTCACACGACGAGTTTTCGGCAAAGGTGGACGGTAAGAAACAATCAAGCAGCTACAAGACGGATGGCAGCGAGAGCCCAAAGCATATGGATATTACTACCGAAGGCCCCGACGAAAAAGGTATGATTTCTCTGGCAATCTACAAGATCGAAGGAGACACGCTCACTATCTGCGCCGGGGGCGGCATCGTTGATAAACAAGAACCCCGTCCAACCGCATTCGACTCGAAGCAAGGCTCGCTGATGATATTGAAACGAAAGAAGAAGTAGGCCGTTCACACTGTCTAAAAGGACGAGCCGCCAACAAGGTGTGGCCGCAAGGTCCGGCTTCGCCGGGTCACCTTCGATGTTTTTGCACAATTCTCATGTTTCCATACAATGAGTGTGTGATTTAACTTTTAAACCCCGGTGTGGGCGGTGACGGCCACACCCACCATTGTGCGTCCGTGTGCCGAGCAAACCGAACGAATCACGCGTTATTTATTATGGCTCGAATTCCAGATGACAGGTTTCGTTTTCGGCGAGTAATCATCAATATACTCATGCTGCCATGCGGAGCAGCGTGGATGTATGTATTGTTGTTCTATATTTCATCCATTGCCGTTGTGGTGGCGATTTCGATTGTTTTGGGTGTCGGCACAGCGTTCCTTTTGGGGTATAGCCTTCATTTCATTTGCCACACAATAATCACCAAAGTTGATAAACATCTGGGGCAGCAAAATCTAAAGTAATCTGGATTGCCGGTTTGATAGACCGCCAACAAGTCGTGGCCGCAAGGTCCGGCTTCGCCGGGTCACCTTCGATGTTTTTGCACAATTCTCATGTTTCCATACAATGAGTGTGTTACTTAACCTTTAATCCCCGGTGTGGGCGGTGACGGCCACACCCACCATTGGCAGGTCTATGAAGACGTACAGCAAACTCTTGTTGGCTTTCTTGCTGCTGCTTCTGGCGGTGCCGCAGGTGGTTGGAGATGAGCCGCCCGAGAATGGGCCTTACGTTGAATACCATGAAAACGGTCAAAAGAAACGAGAGTCCCATTACAAGAACGGCAAGCAAGAAGGCCTTTGGACTTGGTGGCACGAAAACGGCCAGAAAAAGTCAGAGGGCAATCTCAAAAACGGCAAGCCAGATGGCCTTGAGACTAAGTGGCACGAAAACGGCCAGAAGGAGTTAGAGGGCAATTTCAAGAACGGCGAGCCGGATGGCCTTTGGACTGTTTGGAATGAAAACGGCCAGAAGGCGGCCGAGATCCATTTCAAGAACGGCAAGAAAAATGGCATAGTGACTCGGTGGTATGACAAAGGCCAGAAGCATTTTACGTCCCATTCCAAGAACGGTAAGCTAGTCTCCGCATCTGTTTGGAAACCTGATGGCGAGCCTTGTCCTATTACAAAGATTGTCGATGGCTCAGGCGTCTTTGTTCAATACCATGAGAACGGCCAGAAGGAGTCAGCGGTCCATTTCAAGAACGGCGAGCAAGATGGCCTAGAGACTGAGTGGGATGAAGATGGCAACAAGACCCTCGAAATCCAATACAAAGACGGCGAAGAAATAAGCCGCAAAGAGTTTTAAGTGGGTAGAAAAGGGGCAACTCATTTTCAGCCGCCAACAAGTCGTGGCCGCAAGGCCCGGCTTTGCCGGGTCACCTTCGATGTTTTTGCACAATTCTTGCGCCAGCATACAATGAGTGTGTGATTTAACTTTTAAACCCCGGTGTGGGCGGTGACGGCCACACCCACCATTGGCAGCCAGGATCAATCGGTGTCACGTCCTTTTCTCAAGTTTATTCTGTTCATGACCATGGTAGTGGCAGCTGTCTGTAGTGGATGGGTTGCCCTCGTCAGTGTGTTAGCAAATGAAGCTGTAGCCCTCCTTTGGCTAATTGTAAGTATCGTATTGTTGATCTCGGGTGCTGTCATCGTTCTCTTCCCTCTGCGGGCAACCACTCCTGATACAGGCCATGTTCTCTACGGTGTCACACTGATCAACGACGGCTATGAATACTACCCTGACTGGTCTGCGATGATGATTAGCGAGTTTGACGATTCCATTAAATCGAACCTGGAACACAACTACGTCCTGGCCAAGTCCATTGCTAGACGCCCTCGCGACCAATGGACAAGCCTCATTGCACAATCTCTCGAAACGGACTCACTTGATCGTGACGATGCTTAGCTGCAGTCTGCCAACAAGTCGTGGCCGCTAGGCCCGGCTTCGCCGGGTCACCTTCGATGTTTTTGCACAATTCTTGCGTTTCCATACAATGAATGTGTGTTTTAACTTTTAATCCCCGGTGTGGGCGGTGACGGCCACACCCACCATTAGACGCCCCTAGATCAATGAGATCCATTGCCGCATTTTGTTTGTGCGTACTAACAGGCTGCGGCAGTTCCGCTGACACTCCCAACACTTTCGCAACTACGGACGCACAAATGGAGCCCGCCCGACTGACGGAACCCGGAATCCTTTCCGAACTTCCCGACGAGCTTTCGTACCTCGTCGAGCCTGCACTCGAATATGGACGCTTCCAGTTCGACGAACACATTTTCAACTTCCTCGATTCGGCCACGCCCGAACAAATGGATGGACTTGCTTCCGTCGCAGAGCGCGTACGTCTCAATGACCATTATCCCGCCGTGAATCGATTTCTTGACCAATACCCGATCACCGACCACGAACAGGCTGCATGCCTGTACTTTCTGTTTCTGGTACTCGACTATGCCGAACTGTCCTTCGAGCCTCCAGCCGAATAGCAATGGTCCGGTGCGTCTAACATGGTTTTTACGCTAAGGCCCTTCGGGCACACCTTCCAACTTTGTCAACGCGGGCTGGCCTTGGTACAATCTCTCGTAGTTCAGGCATCGTTCGCTTCGTTCAGGGCGGTGTCGTAAAAACCTTCCATTAGCGAACGAACATGAAGACCAGAGTTACGTGGTTTCTTACGGGTGTCGCCATTTCATGGCTAACATTTTTTGCCATGAATTATTTACGCCTTCTCCCTCGCAATTACAGGGAAAACTTGTCAGAGGTGACGCTGGAACTGGGGGAGGGGCTAGGGCAGTTTGACAAATCCGGCCTAAAGTGGCTCGGCAATGCCCATGGGAGAAGGCTGGGCAACTACAAGGTGTTTACTCCTGCGGATTCTCTCAATGCATCTGCAATGCTTCAGAGTTTGAACTCTAGCGGCTTGCCCGGTATCACCATAACGGACGAAGATGGGGATGGTACGCTTGACAGCATTCTTGTCGTTGACTCTGCAGCGCGCACGTTTACATTTGACGATACGAACGGCGATGGTACGTTTGACACATACGATTATGCGACCGGTTTCGATCCTGATTCGAAGTCCTTTCGCGATGACAATATGGATGGCCAATATGATTTCCGCATTGGCCCTGACCGCACGATCGACGTATTCATAGACTCAAAGTGGCGAACGGCAACATTAAAAGACGAAATGTGGTTCGTAGAAATAGAAGGCAAAATGACTCCTGTCGAGTTATCTCCGGTCAAAAAACTAACGACCAACGAATAAGAATTTGCCGCTAACAAGTCGTGGCCGCATAGCCCGGCTTCGCCGGGTCACCTTTGCTGTTTTTGCACATTTGCCCGATTCCCATACAATGAGTGTGTTACTTAACTTTTAATCCCCGGTGTGGGCGGTGACGGCCACACCCACCATTGTACGATCGAAAAATTCGGATGCTGACATCAAGGCGTTATTTATTTTACCTCGGAGTTCTTCTAATTTATTACTGCAACTGCACGTCTGGGTTCGCGCAGGAACAAGTACCAGAGCGTACTCCCCCCACCGCAACAAGCGGTCAAGTCGAGATTGATGCAATTCGTATAACTCGCATCGAGGCTTCCGATGCATCCCCTGAAGCCGATCTCACAAACATGCAACTGTCAATGTGGATCGATGTGAAGGATGCAAAGGCCCGTACGTTTCTTGTCCGGCTTGTCAAATTGGAACCTATTGTTGATGACATGGGAAAGGTGCTGTCCACTGATGATCGTCGCCGCGACATACTTCCCCTTGCAAAGGAGGTGCTTGCAAGTGAATTGAAAACCTCTCGCGATCGCAATGGCCCGGTCGTATCATTGTGGCTTGACGCGCCTTCGCGTGGCGCTTCGCAACTCAAGTCGCTAAAAGGCCGGTTTGAGGTGACACCAGCAGGCACTGAGACATTAGAGCTAGAGAATCTTCCGTCGATCGTGGGCAAACAAGTGAAACATAAATTACTTACAGAAACAAACGTCATGGTGAAAAGCATCGAATGGGGGGATTACTCGACCGACGTTACACTTGAGGTTACCGGCCAGCACGATCGCCTGATTAACTGGACGGTCGCACAAGATGGCCAACCGCTTACACCGGCAAGCTTATCTAAAAGCGCTGCTGGTGATTTAGTGCAAAGTTCTGGCAAGGGATTTCGGCGGCTTCGCCCCAACGAGAACACGTCGTTGTTAATTACCGTGGCGACCGTCGGAGAGAAACAAGTTATTGATTTTGAGTTTACAGATATAGACCTACCATGAGGCGCCGCACAACAAAGTCTGGTGGCAAAGTGGCCTACGGCCATCGCCGCTTAGCGAATAACCATTTAAATCATCTGATACAATAACTGGCAGACGGGCGCTCACTCGATTGGTTCGAGCGGCGACCACCACCCTAACCACCGACGGTGCCGGTTACCTAGAAATTACTCGTCAATTGGTACGCGATAGGTTAACGCTCCAACTACGAGCCCTTTTTTCTCCAAGTCATAATTTGAGTGACACACCGTACACTTTTCCATGACCACTGGGATTGGAGTAGCGGCCAGAAAATAGCGCTTATTGTCCTCGGTAACGATCTCGTCGACGAAGGGCTTACCAGACTTCAGTTGCTTTATTGCCCGCTTTTCAAAGTCTGATATCGCCACGTTCTCATCGCTGTATGGTTTGCCCGTTGCATCAACGAGGCGTACTTCATGCCACCCGTTCTTCTTTGCAGCTTCAAACAACTTCTTAAACGCAGTTCCAGCGGGCAAATCCTCATCACCCTCAACATAGTGTTTCGTGATAAGGACTATTCCTCCTTTATAGATATCGTCCAACATTTTGACCTGACGCCTCGTTCGCTCAACCGCTTTATCTTTCTCGGTTCGCTCAGATTTTTGCTGCTTGGTGCCAGTCTGTTGAGCCAAGCTGATTCCAAATAATGTCAACGTTAAACACAAAGTGATCAGTAGAATTCTCTTCATTTCGATACCTAACTATTGAATTCCAGATTAACAATTCCACCCTTGTTGCGACCACGGATCAAATCTGCGATCGAGACTGTTCCTAATGCATCGTAAAATGCTGATTCCGCTTGCATTAACACCCGCCGAAGCTGACAACCCGGTTCCATCGGGCAAAATGCCGAGTCGTGCACACAGCCAAGGATTCCGGTCGCGCCTTCCATCGCTTTGATGACATCGTGAACTTTAATCACAGAAGCCTCTTGTGTGAGTACGACACCGCCTCCACGTCCCGGCAATGCTCGAACGTATCCGAGTCTTGATAATTGCTGGATGACCTTTACGAGGTGATCTTTCGATATCAGATACGCGCCAGCGATCTCCGCGGCAGTCATCTTTCGTCTTGAGTGTCCCAGGAGGATTAGTGTTCTCAATGCGTAATCGGTTTGCAGTCGAAGTTTCATGATGTGCTTCAAGCCTAACAGGAATTGGAGATTTGTGGTAAATGTGGTATTACTTTACCACGTTTATTGTTCCCAGACAGATGGACTGAGCTACGGGTTCCGGTCAGGCGTCACACAACATGGTTTTTACGCACAGGCCCTTTGGGTCACCTTCGAAATTTAGCGCATTTGTCCGGTTTCCATACAATGAATGTGTGATTTAACTTTTAAACCCCGGCGTGGGCGGTGACGGCCACACCCACCAATGGGTGCCACTGAGATTTAATAGAAAAAGTGCTTATTTCCGTAATTTACCTATGCCTGCAATTACGCTTACAACACAAATAGATGCGCCTATCGAAACTGTTTTTGATTTATCAAGGAGTATCGACCTGCACGTGGAATCAACGTACCAGACAAATGAGACGGCGATTGCGGGGTGTACTAGCGGACTTATAAATCTGGGCGAAGAAGTTACTTGGGAGGCAACGCACTTTGGAATACGCCAGCAATTGACAACAAAGATCGTGAAATTTGACCGTCCACATCATTTTCGTGATTCAATGGTATCTGGCGCATTTCGTCGTTTTGACCATGATCATCATTTTCAAGGAAACACCCAGCAGACAGTCATGCGCGACATATTTGACTACACATCACCGTTGGGTGTGCTCGGATGCGTCGCAGACGTTCTATTTTTAAAGCGTTACATGTGGCGACTACTTAACAAACGCAATCAGCTTATCAAGACTGTTGCAGAAAATGGCAACAATGATCGTTACCTACTGACGAAATAACCGACGAAGGAACGCGTGCGCAATCGTTCACCAGATACTAAACAGTGCACCAACAAATCCCAGGGGCAGAGTGGCCTCCGGCCATCACCGCTTAGCGAATAACCATTTAAATCATCTGATACAATAACCGGCAGAGCGTGGCTGACTCGATTGGTTCGAGCGGCGACCACTGTCACAACCAGTGCCGTCTACTTGCACAGCGTAAATTGAATAAGGTCGATGTGGCCCGACCGGAAGTGGCGGGCGCAGCCGGTGAGGTACTTGATGTAGCGGTCGTAGTCCGCCTGTGACTTCATGGCGATCGCCTCGTCGCGGCGGGCCACCAGGTTCGCCTCCCAGAGGTCCAGCGTCCGGGCGTAGTGCAGCCCCAGCGCATGCTTCCGCTCGACGCGGAAGCCGGCCTCTTGCGCATAGTGGATAATCGTGTCGGGGTCCGAGAGTTGTCCGCCGGGAAAAATTTCACGACCGATGAACTTGGCGAACAGCACGTTCTCGTGCGTGACCTCGACGCCTCGTTGCTGGAGGCTGCGACCGCCGTACTGCACGATGCAGTGCAACAGCATCCGCCCGCTGTCGGAAAGCAACTCGTAGCAGCGGGCGAAGAAGGGGGCGTAATGGGGAAAGCCGATGTGCTCGAGGGCCCCGATGCTGACGATGCGATCGGCCCCGTCGTGACACTCCTGCCAACCCTGGCATCGGACCTCAACCCGCGGTGTGCCTTCGGCCAAATGCTTCAGTTTTTCGGCGCAGTAGGCGGCCTGCTGTTGGCTGGGCGTGACGGCCACCACGTTGACGCCGAACGTCTCGGCCGCCCGCAGCGCGCACTCGCCGTAGCCGCAGCCGATCTCCAGCAGGTTCATCCCCCGCTTGAGGTCGCATTTGCCCAGCGAAAGGTCGATCTTGGCAATCTGCGCCTCCTCGAGCGTCATGTCGTCGCGCTCGAAGTAAGCGCAACTGTAGACCATCGTGCGGTCGAGGAATAACTCCAGGAACGCCGGCGAATGGTCGTCGTCGTAGATCGCCTGAACCTTTTCATAGGCTGGCTTCGCCTCAGTCGGCATGGTCGTCGTCCTGTTCGGGGGAGCGGCAAATAACTCGCTGTCGGATGCCCGGGTTGGGAGGCTACGCCCAGTTGCGGAGAAACCGATGATATTACCCTGCGGTATGGGCTGCGCGTAGCACGCACGTTGAAGCCGGCCCCCATGCTCTACTCGCGAAGGTAGCCTCGGCGTACGCGGCCGCCAGGGTATCAAGTAGCTCTGGGGGGGCCGGGGGGGCCGCTCATCTCCTGTCTGGGCACGCATCTCGCAGGCAAGACGGACGGCCTGCAGGCCATCCGAAGGTTTTTCCGCTGGTCGTCCCGAGCGAGGCGCCGATAGGCGGGTGCTAAGAACCCCTCCTTTTTTTAGCTATTGGACCTCAATTAGATCGAAGTATATACATACAACCGTCGCGAATATTTCGCATTAAAAAATGTTCTATTTTGCTTGTCAAAGCAGCCCATTCGGGGGGGCAATGTCTCTAACTGCTTTATTGGGCGAACACATTGGTTCATGGACGACACCCCATACATTTCTCCGACCGATGCCTCGAATCGAGAAACTAGCTGAAAGCCTAACTCGAGTCTCTCCTTGTTTCGTATCATCACGCGGCTCCCATTTTGTACCTGGTTTGCTGTTGCACTCTGTTTACGAAGCGTCCTTTCGGTTTGGAAACCCGCTTACGACGGTGGTGGCTTTGGCGCTTTTCTCGTTCTGACTAGGGGGCTTTGGAGCTTTCCCATCTATTTGCCTCACGAGATGTTGTTCAGCAATGGTCAAGGGATTCCGATGCCAATTCCGATGCCAATTCCGATGCCAATTCCGATGCCAATTCCGATGCCAATTCCGATGCCAATTCCGATGCCAATTCCGATGCCAATTCCGATTGCAATCGCCATTGGCAATGTCGCATGTGTTGTCTGCGATTTGCTACTACGGCTCATCATCAATGGAACGCGCGGCAAGAAATCTCGGGCCGAAAAGACGTAGTACCTAGCCGCCCAACAACGCCTGTGGGCAGGGTGGCCTTCGCCGCTTTGGCTCTTGGAGGCGATTCATTTTGGTACAATGATTGGCTAATTAACGTCGCCTGTTTCGCTGTGGAGCGGCGATCCACAGGCAACCCATTGCGCGTTCAACAAGATCGCACTCTTGATAAGCAGTTATGTCTACATCTGCGAAGCCAGGGACTGAGGAGTCCGGACAAGCCAAGCCGAAGCGCGGTTGGCGCCAGCTAATGCGTTTTCGTCTGCTGACGTTGCCGTTGCTAGTTTCAGTAATGGTCGTGTGGCTTGCCTGGCAAGCGTCGATTGTAGCCGAGCATAAGACGGTGAAGACCATGCTTGAGCAGCGGAACACTGGCATGGACGGTCTTCCAAGTTTCACTCCAAATGCCCAGGTCCTTCCGTGGGATAGAGTCATGATGGGCGATGAAACGATTGGTGGGATTTATTTAAATACCAGAGCCTTTTCCAATGAGGAGATTTGCCGAATCCTGAACGCGTACTCGGAAGTCGACTTCGCATTATTGGATGCGACGTAGAAGCAGGTTGGCCCCGGAGGTCATGACGTGGCGAACCGTACTGCCCCGTTCGCAGTTCCGCCGTCGCAATGATCACGGTAACGCGTGGACGCCCAACACAACATGGTCGCATGGTCCACCATTGGCGGATCGAGTGGCCAAGATAAATGGAGAAACTTGCATGTTGAAAGAATTGTTCACTCTGCGGGTTGCAGGGTTGGCCTGTACCGTTTGTCTCCTTCTGAGTCTCGGTACGCTGGCAGTAGCGCAGGAGAAATCCAAGCCGGCTTCTCTGCCGCAGGAAGATCAAGCTGCTCTAGAAATCGGGCGCAAAGTGATCGCAGTCAGAAAAGCGATACAGAATCCTCAGTCAGCGATGTCCATGCCGGCCGTTACGGACCTCGGACGCGATCAGCGATACTATGTCATGGTGCGCGGTTGGCTCGTGCAACAGCTACAAGGCGACCTCAGCATACGCGAAAGCAGAGGCAAACAGCAAACACCCGATGCGGTTGAGCAACGGATCGGTTTTCTCAAAAAGGCGATCCGGGCTATCGACCTCGAATAGTTCCTACAAATGAGACAGACCGCAAAATTCCGGTCACGCACGGTCAGGATCGGTGCGAGCAAGGTGATGTCGCCTTGAGCCGCTGGCAGAATCAGATCGATGCTGCCACGTTTAGGATGCACCGCACTTAAAGATCGGGGTACTCGACCACCAGCGCCATGCCGATGCCCAGATGCCACTCGATGTGGCAATGAAAGAACCACTTTCCCGGATTGTCCGCATCGAACTGGATTACCAAGTTCTCTTTCGCCGGAACGCTGATCGTATCTTTGAGTGGCGGGTTTTGCAGATTCAGCGCGGCTGCTTAAGACTGCGAATCCGCACCGCAAGCTATCCCACTTTCTCTAATATAAAAAAATGCGAACTTTTCGCACACCGTCGCTTGCTTTTTCTTACCAATTTGTTGCTACAAGCATTCATCTGAGGAAATAATAGGATCACGTTGAGCAGTCATCGTAGCGGGGGCCACGCTGACACCCAGAAACTACTTGATGTCTCTCAGAACTCTCCTCCATCATTATCATTCCCGCCGTGAACTTCAGCGTATTAATCGTCGGAAAAAGATTTGTCGACTGAAACTCTCAGGCACCTATCGCCTGCGACAGTTGGAACGGTTGGAACCGCGATTGCTGCTCACGGGTAATGCGCCGGACGCTTTGGATGACCTAAGCGAGACTTCACAGGATACCGCAGCCATTGTGGCAGTGCTAGCGAACGATGTCCCCGCAAATCCGGGTGACACGTTGCGTGTATCCAGTTTTGATCAAGCTGCCCACGGCACGGTCTCGGATAACGACGATGGGACCCTCACCTATTTTCCGGACGTAGATTTCTTTGGTGAGGATCATTTCGAGTATACCGTGAGCGACGAAAGTGGCAGAAGCGACACGGCGACCGTGGCAATCGATGTCGTGTCGGTCTACTATTTCACTCTGATCGACTTTGGTGTGACTCAGGCGAGCAACTCGTTTGGGGTGGCCTATTGGGATTCGGTGATCAAGGACAAATATGCTACGTACACCACCGCAGGCCCAGGCGGACTTTATCAGCTTGGCGGCAGCACGGTCTACAATTACCAGGGAATCACAGGACCAGAGCGAACCTTCCACGAGGGCGAGAAGATTATTGCGTCCTGGTACAACGACGGTGAGACTGCGATCACCTTCACCCCCAAAGTCAGCTTGGATGACACCAATCGTCGCGTTTCCAGCCCCGCCGGAACGTGGTACGACATGGAGTCAATCACTATTGATCCGGGCAACAGCGGCAAGACCACGTTCACCATCGATGCTGCAACAACCGGTGAGTATGGCGCGGTCAACGTGAACTCCAACGCGGGATCCAGCTCCCTGATCATCGATAAAATTGAGCTGGCCCCGGTACTGGTGCGTACCAATCTTGTTGACTACGGTGCGCAGCCTTCAGAAGACCTCTTCAATGTGGTGGGGTGGGAGACTGTGATCAAGGACATTTACGCCAGGAACACCAGTGCCGGCCCTGGAGGCGTTTATCAGTTTGGTGGCAACTCCAGCTATAACTATCAGGGCATCACAGGCCAACTCAAAACCTTCTCGCCGGGCGAAGAATTATATGTGACCTATTACAACGACGGCGACTCGGCCCTTACCTTTACCTCCCTGATCAGCTTCGACGACGCCAACCGAAAGCAGTCCGCACCCGACGGCACCTGGCATGAGATGGACACAATCACACTCCAGTCTGGCGAGGGTGGCGTAACCACTTTTACCATCGATTCCCAGACTGCTGGTGAATATGATCTGGTCAATGTGAATTCAAACATCGACAGCGATGCGCTGATCTTCGACAAGCTTGAGCTCAATGGCATCGTTGTCCCGCCTTATAACGCAGTTCCGGAAGTCATCTGGAGTGTGAGCGATAGCAGTGGTGTGAGTCCACTGACGATCGTTGGCGATGCGACCGGCACCTTTGATCCGGATGGCACTATCGCCGAATACCACTTGGATTGGGGCGACAGTTCGTATAACAACGGAGTCTCGACGCAGCACACGTACGCCGATCCCGGTGACTACACGCTCACGTTAACCGTCACCGATAACGGCGGAGTTGACGCAGAACAGGTAACGATCACAAAAAAAATCACAGTATACGATCCCGAGAAAGTCAACCTGCTGGTCGATTTCGGCAGCAGCACAGACAGTAATCAGTTCGAATGGGCGGATTGGGATACGGTCATCAAGGACCAGTATGCCAATTACAAGATCGCCGGCCCCGACGGCCTTTATCAGTTAGGCGGCAACGCGAGTTACAATTACCAGGGCGTCTCCGGAAGTGCCGCCAGGGACTTCATCTCGGGCCAGACGATCCGGGTCACCTGGTACAACAACTCGACAACCACGGACAGTACGTTTACGCCCAAGATCAGCTTCGACGACACCGATCGCAGGCTCTCAGGTGTCGTTGGCACTTGGTATGACATGACCACCGTTACGGTGGAGCCCTCCGGTTCTGCGGTTTCGGAGTACACCTTTGACTCGACTGGGACCGGCAGTCATTCCCTCATCAATGTCAATTCTAACTACAGAGATTCCAACGAGATTCTGATCGCTGACAAGATCGAAGTGGTCTCGCCAACGTTGCCAGACCCGATCCAGAGAAATCACGTGACGACTGATCTGGATACTGCACTTCAAATCGTACTCCTGGACACCACCGCAACATTGCGTGGCCTGCCCGACAACGGCAGCCTCACCGGTGATCTAGGGACCGGTGCTGTGACTTACACTCCCCACAATGGGTTCACGGGCCTGGACAGTTTTGCCTACCAGTTGGCAGGCAGCGACGGCATTATTTCCGTGCACGTGACAGTGGGCAGTGACGTCAACATTCCGCTGCTACCACAAAAGTGGGTGGATAGTCGCTATGACCGACCCCATGGTACGGTGACGAACGTGACGGACTCGGGCGATCCAATGCAGAACGGTGTCAACTTCCAAGCGGCTTTGGACAACGCCCAGGCGGGCGAAGTGATTGTGCTGGATGCCGGCGCGACGTATGAAGGCAGCTTCAAGCTGCGCAAGAAGCCCGGCAACGATTGGATCTACATTGAATCCTCAGCCCTCGATTTGCTCCCCGCAGAAGGTAACCGAGTCGTCCCGCAAGATGAGCCCAATATGCCGATGCTTGAAGTTACCGTTGGCGGAACCCCGGTAGTCTGGGCCGAGGCTGGCGCCCACCACTATCGGTTTAGCGGTATCAAGTTTTTTACGAATCAGAACAATGCCTCTGGATTGCTGCGTTTCGGCTATGACAACGGCGAGCGCGCCGACAGCTTCGATAAGATGAACCACCATATCACCTTTGACCGCGTGTATGTTACGGGCACGGTCAGTAATCATCTGCGACATGGTATTGTCCTTGAAGGCATGCACATGGCGGTGGTCGATTCGCACATTGACCAGATGAAAGACGATGGACAGGGCGATGCTCAGGCGATCTTGGTGACCAACAGCCCTGGTCCCTTCAAGATCGTCAATAACCGACTCGAAGCCACCGGCGAGAACTTCTTGTCCGGTGGCCAGGAGCCCAGAATCGAAGGGCTTGTTCCCTCTGATTTCGAGTTCCGCAGCAACTACTTCTTCAAGCCTGATGCATGGAACAAGAACTCCCCGGAATACAACGGATACGACTGGAGCGTCAAGAACCTCTTCGAACTCAAGAACGCTCAGCGTGTGCTGCTTGACGGCAATGTTTTCGAGAACAGTTGGGCTGATTCGCAGATCGGCTACGCGATCTTGCTGACGCCCACGATTCAGGGATCTGTCGCCGATTGGACCGCGGTGAGAGACGTGACGATCCACAACAACATCGTCACCGATGCACGCGTCTTCGTGAGCATGACAGGGTCCCGCACTGTCAATGCTCCGGCCTACCCCGAACAGCTCGAACGCGTCAGCATTAAAAATAATCTGGCGACGGATATTACGTTCCGGATGCTTGAGCTCAACGCCAACAGCGCGGGCCCGATCATCGATTTGAGCATTACCCACAACACGCTCCTTTTTGCCCCTGGTGTGCTGGGGAACGCGATGATATCTACCGACGGCAACTCTGCCGGGTGGCCTGTGGTTGAACGCTTTGAAATCACGGACAACATCATGAGCCACTCCAAGTACGGGCACCATATCGGTAACAACGTACCGATAGAGGATACCTATATCGAGTCCTTCGATTGGCGCAACAATGTCATCATCGGCGGTAGCCGCAATGTGCCCGAGAGCAATTACGACCCCTTTGACTATCTGATTGTGGATTCTGTGGATGACGTGGGCTTTGTCAATTGGCCAAGTGGCGACTACAGACTCAGCGAGAGCAGCAATTTTTTGGGTTTAGCCACCGATGGTGAGGACATTGGTGCTGACCTAGCCCCCTAAGTCACACCCCGATCCAGCGGTTGTTACACTGGTAGTAATGATCGGTCATTGAACGCCGTTTGCTTTGGCTGTGCATGGCGAAAACTGAGCGAGGCGCAACCGAAGAACCAAGCCGAGGCCAATAAATTTAAAGTCACTGCATTTAGAGATCTGGATACTGGACCACCAGCGCCATGCCGATGCCCAGATGCCACTCGATGTGGCAATGAAAGAACCACTTCCCCGGATTGTCGGCATCGAATTGAACCACCATTGCATCTTTGGCCGAAACGGTGATCGTGTCTTTGAGTGGCGGGTTTTTTAAGTTGAGTTCACCCGGGCGACCAAGAACGCGAAAGTAGTGCCCGTGCAAATGAAACGGATGGGCCATCATCGTCGGATTTTTCATCACAAAACGGACGTGCTCCCCTTCCTGCACTCCGACCGATGGCCGGTCCGGAAATTCCTGGCCATTGATTCGCCACGCATAGGCATCATGCTGCCTGAAAAATTCAGCTCCACACTACGCTCTCCGGTGGCCGGCAAATCGACAGGCTGCGGCGCCACTAGCGAGGGGCCAGCGATTGTGGAACCCCACTCAACATCCTTGGCCGGCTTCGTCACGAGGCTGTCTTTGTACTGCAGTAGTGCCAGACCCGTTTTTCCACCGAGGGTGGCGGCTCGAATGGCGTGCGTGCCGCTACCATTTGCCTTGACTAAGACGTCGAATCGTTCGCCGATGTCGATCGTGATGCCATCGACGGTAACCGGTTGGACCGGATGACCGTCACTTTCAATAACCGTCATCGGGTGCCCGTCGATTTGTAATTTCAAGGCATACGTCGACGAGCTATTGATAATGCGAAACCGGATGGTTTCGCCTTTTTCCACCATAAACGTGTTGCGCTCGCCTTGCGACCGGTCGGGCGATCGCCCTTTGCCGTTAAATATGAACGACTCGAAAGGCACATCGCCATAATCAGGCTTGGCTGAGCCTTTGCCTGGCTTTTCCGCTTTCATGTAGGCGCCGCTTTTTATTTTTTTAAAAATGTCGTCGCTCTTTTCGACAAACCAGTCGCCGACCATCAACACCTGTTCGCGATCGTAATCGTAATCGTTCGTTTTCGATTCGATGATCAACGGACCATAGAGTCCTTCAGAATATTGCAGGCCGGTGTGAGAATGATACCAGTGCGTTCCTGCCGGTTCGGCCACAAACTCGTAGGTAAAACTTGCGCCTGGCTCAATCGGCGCATGGGAAACAGACGTCACGCCATCCATCTGCCAGTTGTTTTTTTGTTTCATGCCGTGCCAGTGAATGGATGTAGCAACCGGCAATCGATTCTGCACGTTGACGCGAATCCGATCGCCTTCCCGGACCCGGATCTCAGGACCGGGAAACTGGCCGTTGTAGCCCCACAGTTCTTTGGGGCGGCCATCCGGCCGGCCGGAAAACGCCTCGGCTGTAAAATCGAACGCGTGAACAGTGGATGTCTGATCTTTGGGTGCGGCAGAAGAGGACTGGTCTTTTTCTTCATCGACCACCACGATCGTGGCCGCATGCTCCATCACCGGACTCTTGATGATCTGAAACGTTTTGCGATCAGGACTGATCACGCGAATCAGTGCCGAGCGACATTCCGAAACATAGATCGTGCCATCGGCCTGCCGCGAAAACCCGGAGGGCCAATTGAGTTGTTCCTCTTTCGGAGCGTCTTCGCCCCCGTACTTCCAGACCGTGTTGCCATCCTTATCGACCTGAATCAGAAAGTACGGGGGCGAAGACG
>Ga0209986_10002680_pt1 | contig 16116 bp, 11 predicted proteins | sample BlataG_FD_183168 | JGI IMG/M metagenome (GOLD analysis project Ga0209986, IMG submission 183168) | Deep subsurface microbial communities from Black Sea to uncover new lineages of life (NeLLi) - Black_00105 metaG (SPAdes) (version 2) | ecosystem: Environmental > Aquatic > Marine > Oceanic >...
TAGTTCTAAGAAATGGAGAAGTTATGGCAGAAAAAAAGACCAGTGAAACAAATACTAAAGAATTAGCCAATCTGATGGTTGGAAGGGAAATCTTAGAGCGTATTAAAAGAAAGGAAGTAGCTCCGGGCAAACCAGTTATTGAAATCGATAACCTTACCGTAATAAACGATAAGGGGCTGGAAGCAGTTAAGAAAGTGAATATGGTAGTGAGAGAAAACGAAATTCTTGGCATTGCCGGGGTTTCCGGAAATGGGCAACGAGAACTTTCTGAAGTGCTCTTTGGAATAAGAGAACCGGTAACAGGATCTATTAAGATAAATGGTAAACCTTTAAAGGCTGGCAGCCCTGTCTCAGCAATTAAGTTAGGAATTGGAAGAGTTCCCGAAGATAGAATTGAAACTGGACTTATGATGGATCTATCAGTGGAGGAAAATATGATTCTGGAAAATCATATTTCTCCTAATTTTCATAATAAGGGTTTAATAAATTTTAAAAATATTCATAACTTTAGTGATGTCCTTATAAAGAAATATAGTATTAAAACTGCAGGCAGGAAGGCAGAAGTAAAGAGTTTGTCCGGGGGAAACTTACAGAAGTTAATCTTGGCCAGGGAACTCGATGGAAAACCGATTCTTGTAGTTGCTTCCCAACCTACTCGAGGTCTTGATGTAGGGGCTATGGAATATATTCATCAGAGAATGCTCGAGGAAAAAGAAAGAGGAGCAGCTGTCGTTCTAATTTCTGAAGATTTGGACGAAATTTTTACCTTAAGTGATAGAATTATGGTGATGTATGAAGGAGAAGTAATGGGAGATGTCCCAATAGAGAAGGCTTCTCGAGGACAAATTGGCTTACTAATGTGTGGAGTAAAGAAATGATTGGATTAAAAATTATTAAACGGAAACCTTTGCCGGGGTGGGTAAAGATTATTATTCCAGTAGTTGCTGTGGTTATTACCTTAATTTTTTCTGCAGTTCCCATACTTATTGCAGGGGGTAATTTATGGAAATCTTATTACTATCTTTTTTATGGTGCTCTGGGAACACGATATAATCTTTTAGAAACTTTTGTAAAGGCAAGCCCCCTCATATTTACCGGACTAGCAGTAGCTTTTGCCTTTAGAGCGAAGTTCTGGAATATTGGTGCAGAAGGTCAACTTCTTGCCGGGGCCTTACTTGCTACCTGGGTGGGAATTAATTTTACCGGAGTTCCTCAATTTTTACTTTTACCAATTGTTATAATCTCTGGATTTATTGGTGGAGGTATTTGGGCTTCGATTCCAGCCATACTTAAAACAAAAATGAAAGTGGATGATGTAGTTTCTTCACTCCTTTTAAATTACGTGATGATTCATATAATGGGTACACTGCTTTTTGGTCCTTTACAACAGCCAGGGTCAAGCTGGCCCCGATCTCCCGGCATACTCGAGGCAGCTCGATACCCAATGCTCTTAGCTCGATCACGATTTCATCTGGGAATTCCTTTGGCCTTTTTAGCGGCTCTTATTATATGGTTTATAAATAATAAAACTGTCTTTGGTTATCAGTCTAAAGCTGTAGGAGTAAACATCAAGGCAGCTTATTTTGGAGGGATTAATACAACTTCTGTTATTTTAAAAACTGCTCTAATCTCCGGGGGTTTGGCCGGTCTTGCTGGAGTAGGAGAGCTTTGTGCCATTCATTATCACCTCCTTATGGATATTTCTCCCGGATATGGATATTCGGGAATAGTTATTGCTATGCTGGGGAATCTCCATCCTCTGGGCGTAGTTTTTGCTTCTTTTTTCTTTAGTATTGTGCTTGTTGGAGCCCATACTATGAGCCGAATGACCGGGGTTCCAACTTACATTGCTGAAGTAATCCAGGGAATGGCGTTGATTATAATGCTTATTTCCCTACTTTTAACAGAATATAAGATAAGGGTGGTAAGAAAATGATTAGTGAGATTTTTAATACAACATTTATTACAGGCTTAATAGGTGCGACAATGCGAATGTCTACTCCTATCATATTTGCTACTCTTGGCGAAATCATTGCAGAACGTTCCGGAGTGCTAAACCTGGGAATTGAAGGGACTATGCTAATGGGGGCTATGACCGGTTTCCTGGTTACTTTCACTACTGGCTCATTGTGGGCCGGGGTACTTGCTGCTGCTCTCGTAGGAATGATTCTCTCTTTACTTATGGCTTTTCTTTCTGTACATCTGGGCTTAAGCCAGCATGTTTCAGGTTTAGGTATTACCCTGTTTTCTACCGGACTGGCTATGTTTATTTATCGGCTTCATTTTGGTTCTCCCATAGTTCCACCAACCGTGGAACCCTTTAGACAGGTGGCTATACCGTTTCTTTCTAAAATTTCGGTTATTGGGCCAAGTCTATTTAATCAATATGTGCTTACCTATTTAGCCTGGTTGCTGATCCCGGTAATATCAATTCTTCTTTACAAGACCAAGATTGGGTTAAAGATACGTACAGTAGGTGAAAATCCCTTTGCAGCTGATACAGTTGGAGTAAATGTTAATCTTACCCGGACTTTGAGCCTGGCAGCTGGTGGAGCTCTTATAGGAATAGGGGGAGCATTTCTAACCCTGGCTCATCAGAATATGTTCCTGATTGATGTGGTTGGAGGAAGGGGTTGGGTTAGTATTGCTATGGTAATTTTCGGCAATTGGGATCCTCTTAAAGGAGCTGTAGGGGCGGTTATCTTTGGTTTCCTGGATGGACTTCAACTTAGACTTCAAGGTCTGGGGATTCAGATTCCTTTTCACCTATTCCTTATGATTCCTTATATCATAACAATTGTTGCTTTGGTGAGTGTTTCCAGAAGGGCAGCTGTGCCTGCTGGTTTACTTAAACCCTATCGTAGAGAGGAAAAGGGTGGTTAACCAGATAATTCGAATCGGGGGTAAAGTTTTATGGTTTGAGAAATAAGAGAGAAAAATTTATTTGTTATAGATATTCTAAATTATGCCAACTTCTTCCAGTAACCCCCCACGAGTATATTTAGCTAAAAAACAATGATCAAGAATTAACAGAAAAATGGATTGAGGCAATTAACTATTCTAATGCTGGTGATAAAGCGGCTTATTTAGTGAAGGCAATAAGAGAAAATTGGCAATTCCCGGAGGAATATTTAAGGAAGAAAAGAGAGGAACAACAAAAAGAAGAAGAGGAAAAAACAGAACATATTAAAATAAAGCTACAAGAAGAGGAAAATAAAAAGAGGCAGGAAGAGATCAAAAAGATATAACAAATTTATAATTCACTTGATCCGTTACACCAGGAAGAGATAAGAATAGAAACAGAAAACAGACTACCGGAGTTTTGGAAAGAAAAGCTCAATAGGGGAAGAGTTAAAGGAACAACTTCAAAATTACTCGAGGTTGTCCTGGAAGAAAAGAGGAGAGAAATAATAAAAGAGTGGATTAAAGATAAAAAAATAAGTTTTTAAATTATACCAAAAAGCGCTTAAGGGGCAATTCTTAATTTTTTAAGATATCTAAAAAGAGTTTACCAAAAAGTTATTTCCTAATTTTATAAGAAGAATCTTTTGGGTAAAAGGACAGAGTAAGAAAGTAATATAATTATTTTTTTACTCCGTCCTTTTTATTTATAGATTTTTAAAAGACTATTTTTAAAAGAAAAATTATCGTTTCTTTCATTAGATCTAAAGATTTTAGTTTTATATATTTTTGTTATAAGATGCCTAAAATGTTAATTTTTAAATAATATTTTTGCCTTTTTTCTTGACAAGTGTTTTATTTTTATCATATAATGAATAAAAAATGAGCAAAAATAATCATAATAATGATTATATAAAGAGGATATGAGCAAAAATAATCGTTTTATGGAAATTATAAATATTCTGAAATCCGAGGGAAATGCTTCAACGAAATATTTATCAGGCATTTTGCATGTATCCGAAGCTACTATAAGGAGGGACATTGCAAAACTTGCTGGAAGGGATTATTCCCCTGTAAAAAGAGTTCATGGAGGAGCAATATACTCCTTGGAAAAATCGGGTTTAGAACCGATGTTTGATATAAAACTTTCTCAATTTATGGAGGAAAAGAAGAAAATAGCAAAATTAGCTAATAACTTGGTAGAAGATGGAGATACGATAATTCTTGATTCGGGGAGTACTGCCTATTATCTTGCCAGTGAATTAGTAAAAAAGAAAGGTTTGAAAATAGTTACTACGGATGTGAAAATAGCCGAAAAACTTTCCAGACACCCTGATGTCCAAACCATTCTTGTAGGAGGAGTAGTAAGAGCTGGATATTTCAGTATTGGAGGAGAAATGGCCCATAGATGTCTTAGTGAATTTAGGGGAGATAAGGGTTTTTTGGGTACTGATGGATGGGATTTAAACGGTACTTATAACTCCTCTATGTTTGAGGTTGAAACAAAAAAATCTATAATTCAAAGCTCTATGAAAATATTTCTGATAGCAGATCATACTAAGTATGGGAAGATTGCTTTAATTAAGGTAGCAAACATAGAAAAATTTAACGCAATCATTACTGATAGCTCTCCACCTGAGGACGTATTAGAAAGTTTAAAAGAAAAAAGAATAGAGATAATTTTTTAGAAAAAAGGAATTTACAAATATTAAAATTATTTTTTGTTAAAAAATAATTATTGAGATGACTCATTCCCTGGTATTACTAGGATTTCCTCTTTTTAATGATTCTTAAGGGATTTGGATAGTAGTTATTAAAATAAATAATTATAAGTTTTGGCAGCGTATACAATTTTGGTTGCTACTTAGTTCTTTATTAACACTTAATTCTTTTAGGAGCTGATAAATAATAGCAGTATTGTGGAGAGTGTGGGCAATCTGAAAGGTTATCCAAGTAATGTGGGTAATTCTGAAGGAGCTATCTACATTACGTCACTATCCACAATCAGTTCTTTTATAAAAAATTTAATCATTTTAGACCTAATTCTGCAACTTTTGGTATTGGAGATTACTACAGAAAATATAACGTTTTTTACATAACGGATCTTCCTTAGCGTGTTGAACACGCTAATACAATAAAGTCTATTCTGCAACACTAATTAATATAAGCGTTTTAAGAGTATTTTGTCAAAGAACAGCAACCATTTTTGTATACGCTGTGTAAGTTTTTAAAAAAATTTTTAGGAAAGCATATGTTTTTAGCCCTGAAAGGAGGCGAGTTTCTTTGGGCTGGTTTGGGAGCCTTAGAAAGAGGGCCACAGTAGGGGATGAATGACCAAGGCTCTGTTTTTCCCATAACAAAAAGTAAAGAGCCAAAAATATTATTAAGGAGGATAGAATAATGATGAAAAGATGTCTATCGTTGGTACTTGTACTTGTGTTAGTTGTAGGATTTATTTTCCTTGGTGAACAGCAGGGAGCTGCAAAAGAAGATCTTGTTTTTGCTACTGTAGTTAAATCTGTTGCATTTAACTGGTTCTTGCGTATGGAGGTCGGTGTTCTAGATTTTGGTAAGGCTTATGACGTAAAAGCCTTTATGGAGGGTCCTTCTGTGGCAGATTCAGCTCAGCAGGTTGCCATCATCGAAGACCTTATTGCCTCAGCTGTAGACGCTATTATTAATGTTCCCTATGGGGTTGAAGAGAACGAGCCCGTCCAAAAAAAGGCTATGGATGCGGGCATCATTGTGGTAACCCATGAAGCTTCTTTTGTTAAGAATGCCCACTATGATGTTGAGGCGTTTAGCAATAAGGATTATGGTGAGGAAATAGTGAGAGAGCTGGCAACCCGCATGGGCGAGGAAGGGAAATATTTCCAGTTTGTGGGTTCCCTCACCAATGCATCGCACAATGAGTGGACTGATGCTGCTCTTGCCTATCAGCGCGCCCATTATCCAAAGATGGTATTTGTTGGTAAGTATGAAAGTAAGGAAGACATGGACGTAGCTTATAATATTATGAAGGATTTGCTGAAGAGCCATCCAGACATCACGGGTGTCCAGGGGTCTGCTGCTGGTGACGTGGTTGGCGCCGGACGTGCTATTGAGGAGTTAGGTTTGTCTAATCAGATTGCTGTGGTTGGTACCAGTATCCCTTCCTATGCGGGTGAGCTCCTTAAGACAGGTGCAGTTGATCTAGCCATGTGTTGGGACCCCGCTACTGCTGGTTATGCAGCCAACGTGGTTGCCTATAAAGTCCTGAAGGGCGAGAAAATTACTGATGGTATGAGTCTTAACGTCCCTGGATATGAAGTAATAAAGCTAATTGCTAATAAGAACGGAACGCCTGTCATCTATGGAAAGGGCTGGATCAAGATCGATGCTAGCAACATGGATAAGTATCCATTCTAAGCTAAGCCGAAAACTCACTGTATAATTAAAGAGATGGGTAGCTAGATACAGAAATTTTAGCTACCCATTTTATTAATTATTTATAAAAGGGAATCTAATATGATATTAAAAGATAGAACAGCAGAAGAATTGCTCAGTGTGAAAAATGTCAGTAAGCACTTTGCTGGTGTTATAGCTTTGGATGATGTGAGCTTTACGATAAATCGAGGAGAGATTAGATGTATTGTAGGAGAAAACGGATCAGGCAAATCCACTATGATCAAGATTATTGCAGGGATTTATCCACCAGATGAGGGTGATATTTATATTAACGGACATTATTACAAGCGACTAACCCCGATTGCATCCATTCACGAAGGCATCCAGGTCATTTATCAGGACTTTTCTCTGTTTCCCAACCTCACTGTAGCGGAAAATATCGGCATAAACCAGTTAATATCCAGCGGAAAAAAGATCATAAACTGGAAAGATATATACAAAACAGCAAAAGAGGGTCTCTCAAAAGTAAATGCCGATATCCCATTGGATGCCACAATGGAGAAACTTTCCACAGCAGATAGGCAGATTATCGCTATTGCTAAAGTTCTCTTGGAAGACGTGAAGCTTATAATTATGGATGAGCCGACTACTGCGCTCACCCAGCGTGAAATCCAATATCTTTTCAAAATTATTAAGGATCTTAAGGAACAGGGCATTTCGATTTTGTTTGTCAGCCACAAATTGAATGAAGTTAAGGAAATATCTGACCGTACACTCATATTCCGCAATGGCAAAAAGGTCCTGGATCAAGAAACCAAGACTCTTGACATAAAGACCATGGAATACTACATGACTGGCCGGGAGATCGACACTAGTTTGATAGCATACAGCAAGGTTGAGAAAGGTCCGCCACTGCTAAAGGTCGAGAATTTAACTCTCTCTCATGGATTCTCTGATGTTTCCTTTGAACTTAGACCCAAAGAAGTGCTGGGTATCACTGGCCTGCTTGGCTCAGGTCGGATGGAACTGGCGTTTTCGCTTTTTGGTGAGATGCCGGCTGATTCAGGTAAGATTTATATAGAAGGAAAGGAAGTTTTTATAATAAGAATCCAGGATGCAATAAGGCACGGGATCGGATATGTTCCGGAAGATCGGATTGGTGAGGGACTCTTCCTCGAGCAACCCATCGCTGACAACATTGTTGTGCGACTTATTGATCGCCTGGCTAGCAAGATAGGGCTTGTAAAAGATAGAGCTAAACAAGAGGTAGTAGAAGAATGGATTAAGAAATTGGATATTAAGACGCCTTCAAGCGAAAACCCTGCCGGTAGCCTCTCTGGGGGCAATCAGCAGCGACTTGTACTATCGAAATGGCTGGCCAGCAACCTCAAAATCCTTATCCTAAATGGACCAACTGTAGGTGTGGATGTGGGCTCTAAAGTAGCTATTCATAGTCTAATCCGCGATCTTGCCAAACAGGGAATGGGAATCATACTTATCTCCGATGATATTCCTGAACTTATGTGGACATGCAACCGCATATTGTTGATGAGAAAAGGAAGAATTGTAGAAGAATTTCAGCGCGAGCAGACCAACAAAGAAGAACTCTACGAGCATTTGGTGGCAAATAACAAGCATTCGAGTACAATCAATAGGGTAAAAATAAACTCTAAATGCAAAGATTCTAGGAGAGTGAGATGAAAAAGCTTGTAAACTCACGTGAATTTGTTCTCTTCTTAATTCTGGTTTTAGTTTCAGTGGCCATTAGCATTAAGAGCCCATCATTTTTTTCGGCCTCAACTCTCTTTGACATCATTCGTAGTTCATTGGTTTACTGCATTATGGCTTTTGGCGTGTTGATGGTACTTATTTCTGGCAATGTTGATATTTCCTTTGTAGCCATAGCGGCCATGACCTCGTATTCAACACATATGTTATTGCTTAAACTTGCCTATACAGGTGGTATCACACTTTACTTTGTTATTGCTATATCCATGGGACTGCTGGCAGGGCTGCTCATGGGCTTTATTGTTATCCAATTTAACCTTCCTATTTTCTACGTGTCAATTGGTTATTGGACTTTATTGTACGGATTTAACCTTTTCTTCATTGGTGCTACCATGAACTTCGACCTGCCGGAAGGAATGGTAGGCTATTATGCGCGTTTCCTTGTAAAAGTTAGGAATCCAGTTGTGGGAGAAACTGGATTGCATATATCTGTCATTTATCTAGTGGTTATTGCAGTCTTCATATGGTGGATGCTGAAGTATACGATCTTCGGTCGTGGCTTATATGCCATAGGAGGTAACCGTGAAGTAGCTATCAGGACAGGATACAATGTGAAAGGCATCACGTACACTATGTTAGCGCTGGTTGGTATTTTAGCTGCCATTGCTGGAGTTATTCAGAGCGGCTACAGTCGTTTCTTCAACCCTGTTTTATTCATGGGAAAGGAACTCGATGTGATAGCGGCAGTGGTTATAGGAGGCGCTTCTATTACGGGTGGCCGTGGTACCGTGCTTGGATCCGTACTTGGCGTGATGTTGATTGAGGTACTTAACCGGGGACTTATTTTTGCAGGGATCCCAGCTGAATGGCAAAAGCTGGTGGTTGGCTTGGTGTTGATCATTTTTATTTCAATTCCTGCCATTGCAGAGCAACGGGCAAAGCGGTCGAGGTATGTTGTTGTGCCAAAAGAAGATAAAGAAGAATAATAAAGGAGAAATGAGAGACATGAGCAAACAATCTACTTTCACTGAAAACAAAAGATCGCATAAATTCTTGAGTAGGTTCCATATTGAAAGCCGGATCTTACTACTGCTTGGGGCATTTATATTTATTGCTGCGTTTTTCAGTATTATTGAAAAACACTTTCTTACTCCTCGTAGTATCAGTTCGATGGCATTCCAGTGCCCAGAAATTGGACTTATGGCGCTGGGCATGGTGATTACTATAATCATCGGCGGTATAAATCTCTCCGTTAATGATACCGCAAATCTATCTGCACTAATGGCGGGGCTATTCTTGGTAAAGTTGGTTCCTTTTACTGCTGATTATATGTCTCCCTTTATAATAATAGGGATTGCCATCCTGATTGCACTGGTCACAGGACTTCTCTGTGGTGTTTTGAATGGTGTTTTAGTAGTATATATAGGTGTGCCGCCAATCCTTGCCACACTTGCTACATTAACTTTGTTCCGAGGAATCTCAGTAGTTGTAACTGGAGGGAAAACTCTCACTGGTTTTCCTGAACAGCTATCAGCGATTGGCCATCAAACGGCGGTTGGTATTCCTATTTCTTTCATTATCTTGGTGGCCATGGGAGTACTGATGTATATGATTTTCAAACACACAACTTTTGGATTCAAAGCTCGAATGCTAGGCACCAATCCTACTGCTGCAAAGTTTTCGGGCATTAACACTAAATCTATTACTATGAAAATTTACATCTTGAGCGGCATCCTTTGTGCTATAGCAGGTATAATCGTGATGAGCCGTAACAATTCAGTTGCTTACGAATATGGTACTCAAACATACATCCTATTAACTCTTTTGATTTCAGTTCTTGGAGGCATTTCTCCCGGCTTTGGTAATCTAATTGGTGTACTCTTTGCAACTTTTATCATGCAGATGCTCTCTACTGGGTTTCATATGCTTCTCTTAGGCGTGCGTGGCAGCTCTTTCTTTAAAGACTTTTCATGGGGTGTCCTTCTCATCGCCTTCCTTATAATCGACTATTTTATGCAGCATAAAAAAAGGACGGTATAGAGCAAGAATTACATAATAATTAAGTAATAGGAGGAAATGTCTATGAATAAACGTTGGAAACAATTAGGGAATTTATTAGTTAACTATTCTATGAAAGTTCAGTCAGGTGAAAGAGTAATGATTGCTATGGTAGAAAAGGAGACTTATCCTCTGGTACACGCCATCTATGAGGCCTCCATTAAGGTGGGTGCTTATCCACAGGTACAGTTTCTCTCTGAAGAGCTAAATCGTCTGGTTTTGAAATATGGGAGCAACGAACAGATTGAATGGGTGCCAGAGATTGAAGCTTATGGTATGGAGTGGGCGGACGTTTATTTCGGATTACGCGGTGCTCATAATTTGGACATATTCTGGGATATACCGTCAGAGAAGCTCTCAGCCCTAAGGTACGCAATGGGTCAGATTTCTACCATGCGGTGGGAAAAGACACGCTGGTGTCTGTTGCGAGTACCCAATGCTGCTCTTGCGTATCAAGCGGGCGTAGATGAGGAAACAATTACGGATATGTTTTTCAATGCTTGTCTGCTAAACTGGCCTGAGGTAAGTAAAGAATGGAGGCGTTGTGCAGATATCCTCAACAAAGGGAGATATGTAAGGGTGGTTGGTAGAGATACTGACCTGAGTTTTTCAATAGAAGGCCGCACGTGGGAAGTAGCAGACGGGAGATCTAACATGCCAGATGGTGAGATTCATATATCACCGGTGGAAACAACCGCTGATGGGCAGATTTATTTCGAGTTCCCGGGTGTGCTAGGAGGGCGATTGTTACATGATATACGCCTGTACTGGGAAAAGGGTAAATTGATAAAAGCTACATCTTCTACTAACCAGGATTTCCTCCAGACGGTAATTCATACAGATCCTGGTGCCAGTCTTATTGGTGAGTTTGCCTTCGGTACCAATCCAAAGATTAAATACTTCTGCAAAGATATACTATTTGATGAAAAAATTGGCGGTACCGTACACATTGCTCTGGGACGTGCCTATCCTACTACTGGTGGAACCAATAAGTCTGCAATCCACTGGGACATTATAAAAGATCTACGGCAGGAAGGTCAGGTATACTTGGACGGTAAACTTATCTTTAAAAATGGAAAAATGCTTCTCTGAGCCAAAAAGAGGATATGATTTGGAGAAAAATAACTATGGAGAATGAATATTTGCTAGGAGTTGATATCGGTACTTATTCCTCAAAGGGTGTGCTAGTGAATAAGGATGGCCAGGTAATTATCACCCATGTAGTCCAGCATGGTATGGATATGCCTAAACCTGGTCATTTCGAACATGACGCTGAGAAGATATGGTGGCACGATTTTGTTGAGATTGTTAAGAACATACTGACAAAGTCTGGCATTGATCCTAAACAAATTCTGGGGATAGGAACAAGTGGCATTGGTTCATGCGTACTGCCGATTGATGTGCAGGGTCGGCCTTTGCGTCCAGCAATTCTCTACGGCATTGATACGCGTGCCACCAAAGAGATCGAGTACTTGGAGAATGTACTAGGGAAGCATGAGATCTTTCGGAAGAGCGAAACGCAGTTGACTTCGCAAGCATCTGGTCCAAAGATTCTATGGATCCGAAATAACGAGCCAGCTGTATATGAAAAAACCAGGTGGTTCCTCACTAGCCAGGCCTACTTAGTATACAAACTTACAGGTGTAGTAAGCATTGATATTTACACCGCAAGTGGTTATGCGCCACTTTTTAATGCCTATAATTTCCGTTGGCTTGAGGATATTGCTCCATATATTACCCCCACTGATCGCTTGCCAAAAGCATACTGGAGTTGTGAGATAGTTGGCAAAGTCACTGCTAAGGCAGCAAGGGAGACAGGCTTAGCTAAAGGTACACCAGTCATTGCTGGCACGACAGATGCCGCAGCCGAGGCCCTTTGTGCAGGTGTGTCAGAATTTGGTGATATGATGCTCATGTTTGGGAGCAGTATATTTTTTATTATGAAGACCATGGAATTGGTTAAAACCAAACATTTTTGGAGTTCTAATTTTCTTGAAAAAGACACCTATGCTTTCTTGGGTGGTATGTCTACATCGGGGAGTCTGACCAAATGGTTTCGCGATCAGTTTGCCCAACTTGAAGTGGAGAGTGAGAAATCCGGAGGTGAAAACGCTTATGATGCATTAGATAAGATAGCAGCTAAATCCTCAATTGGCGCAAAAGGACTGATTGCATTACCTTATTTTGAAGGTGAACGAACTCCTTTGAATGACCCTAAAGCTAAAGGTATGCTTTTTGGTTTGCGTTTGAAACATACACGTGGGGATATTTACCGTGCCATATTGGAAGGCGTGGGATTTGGTATTTGTCATAACTTTGAGGTTATGAACGAAGAAGGAATGAAATCTAATCGTATCTTTGCCGTAGGGGGGGGAACTAAAAATGCTATATGGATGCAAATGGTTTCTGATATTGTTAACGTCGAGCTGACCATTCCTGAACAACAAATCGGCGCAAGTTACGGTGATGCCTTCATGGCTGGTGTGGGAGTTGGTCTATTCAAAAGTATTAATGAGATAAACCGATGGGTGAAAATTAAACGAATTGTTAAACCGTCTCCAAAGGCACATAAAAAATATGCTTTGAATTATAAGATTTTTCGTGATCTTTATAAGGCGACCAAATCTCTCATGCACGAGCTTTCTGATTCTTTAATGAATCAAAGTATTTAAATTATACCCGTTAGAAGAGGTGATAAAATGAAAAAGTATTGGATAGAAGAAATGTTCGGCTGCAGAAAACCTATCATAGCTATGTGTCACTTAAACGCGCTACCAGGTGACCCTCGCTTTGATAGGAAAGAAGGAATGGAAAAAGTCATTAGCTGGGCACGCAAGGATTTAATAGCGCTACAGAACGGCGGCGTCGACGCCGTAATGTTCTCTAATGAGTTTAGCCTGCCTTACCAAACGCGTGTGGAAACAGTCACCGTGGCATCAATGGCGCGTGTAGTAGGTGAACTAATGTCGGATATAAAGGTACCATTCGGGGTAAATGTACTTTGGGATCCAATTGCCTCGCTTGATCTGGCAGTAGCTACAGGCGCTAAGTTTGTACGCGAAATCTTTACTGGCGTATATGCCAGTGACTTTGGCTTATGGAACACCAACTGCGGAGCTGCAGTACGTCACCAGTACGCTATAGGGGCAGAAAATGTAAGACTATTATTTAATATTGTACCTGAAGGAGCCCGCTACTTGGCAAATCGCGAGATTATAGATATTGCCAAATCCACAGTATTCAACACCCAACCTGATGCACTATGCGTATCAGGCTTGACTGCGGGCGAACAGGTTGACGTACAGAACCTAAAGAAGATCAAGGATACTGTGCCCGATACGGTGGTTTTTGTCAATACCGGGGTACGCCTTGAAAATGTAGAAGAACAGCTTAGCATTGCCGACGGTGCGGTGGTTGGCACTTTCTTCAAATATGATGGGGTGTTTGAGAACCATGTAGACGAAAAACGAGTAAATGTATTTATGAATAAAGTGAAGGCAATCAGAAAACAAAAGAGACTTTAATTTTTCTATATAAGTATTTACATCAATAGGAGGGCAGAATATGAGCTGTGATTTTGATATGGTCAAATAAACTACCCCGCAGCAGGCTGACGGGGTATTAGGTTAGTGTCAGCTGCTGTGCGTGTAATTGTCGATAGTCTTTTATTCCTTGTTTCTTTATGTAGTTAATTATGCTGTTTTCGTTGCCATGTTGTCCTACTGTGTTTACGAAGTATCCGTCTGACCAAAATCTCCTCCCCACAGTTGCTCTTTGACTTCTGGACAATCTTGAAATATTTTTCTAGTCGTTATGCTTTTTACTATCTGAATTATTTTCTTTGCACCATACATTGGTGCTGATTGTATTAGAAAGTGAACATGATCTTTATCTGTCTCTATTTCTAAGAACCTTATCTCATATCTTTTGCTTATTTCAATACATGTTTTTTTGAGCTTATCGTCTACTCTTTCTGGTCTAAGTACTGCTCTTCTGTATTTTACCGGACATACAAAATGATACAGTAGCACGGATACATTGTGGCTTTTGTGAATGTATTGACTCATGCATATATTATACCATTACGCAGCAAGCTGCGGGGAATTAACCCGGGAGAAATTAAAGGAGGAGAAATATTTGATGGAATAGAAAGACATAGGGTCAAATCTTTATTCTTGACAGTTAATTAAATTATTTGTCAAGAATAAAGATTTGACCCCAAGAACCCATTATTGTTATTTTCTCCTGATTATTTCTTTTTAGTGTTATAATTGTAAGCATAAAGGGAGTGTGATCTCCAAAATTACACTCCCTTTTAATATGGCTATACCGAAAGATTTAACATATGTTTTCCTTTCGGTATTTTTTATTTTATTAGACTTAAATATATTTTTAAGAAGTTATAAAAATATTACAGAAGATCAATAAATTAAAAGAAGTTGAAAAACTGCGCAGGCATGGTGAGAATTTATAGTTCACCCCTTACTTTCTACCAGGCCAAAAAAGGGGTTGAGCTATATTGGAAGTATAATAAATGAATATCTAAAAAACGAATATAGTTTAATACCAGTTAGTGGCGAAAAAAAACCTTATATTTATTGGAAATCTTTCCAATATAAAAAAGCAAATACAGAAGATGTTTTTGATTGGTATGATAAATTTACTGATGTAAATATTGGAATAGTTACCGGAAATATGAGCAAGTTATCAGTTATTGATGTTGATGATCTTAATCTTTTACCGGAGTTAAAAGAATTATTACCAGAGATAAAAGAAACAACCAGGGTCAGAACAAGAAGAGGGCATCATTACTATTTTTCTCTCAATGGTGAATATGTTAAAAGTATCAATAACTTATTCGGCAGAAGGCTCGAATTAAAAAGCAATGGAAATTATGTTGTAGCTCCCCCATCAATAATAAAAGCTCATCAATATGTTTATGAAATTCCTCTTAGTGAGATGTTGCCCATGCCAAAATTATTAATCAAAAAAGACCTGTCTGCGTGCGAACACGCACAGGCAGGAAGGGAACCAGCTTCTTGCGTAGAAGATAGAAAGCATGAAACTTTATATCATAACAATTGTTGCTTTGGTGAGTGTTTCCAGAAGGGCAGCTGTTCCTGCCGGTTTACTTAAACCTTATCGTAGAGAGGAAAAGGGCGGTTAACCAGATAATTCGAATCGATTGCTGAAATGGTTAGGGAGCAGTATCAGAATATAAAATTAATCAACTGCTCCCTATTTTGTTTCTATTTTATTATTTTTATTTTTGGGTTACTTCTTTTCCATCTTTAATTACATGACACGGTGCTTCATGGTTAGTAAAAGCTTCCCGTATATTTTCTGCATCCAGTACAACCAAATTAGCTTTATTCCCCTCTTTTAGTTCAAAATCTTTGATCGCCATTGCCTGAGCTGCCTTTGTGGTGATAAGATCATATAGAATTTCCATTTCCTCAAAAGTAGTCATCCATAACAGGTGAGCAGTTAGAAAGGCAACCTCTAACATATTGTTTCTTCCAAAAGGATAATAGGCATCGGCAATATCATCCTGACCTAAAGCTATTCCCACTCCCTCATCGTAGAGATCTCTTACCCGGGCATGGAGTGGACCGGTCTGAGGATCACTCACTATACCAATTTTTGCTCTTTTAAGCAGGGCAACAATTTTTCGGAAATAAGGTTCGGGATAGAGTTGCATAGCCCGGGCATGATGGACCATAACTCTTCCTTCCCAACCTTCCTTAATCGTTTTTACTGCCAGCATTTCTAAGGTCCTGAGACCAGGGTCACCCGCATCGTCGATTAGCATGGAAACATCTTTATTATATTTTTTAGCCAGATTAAACATCAGGTCAATATGTTTCTGGGAATCCTCATCAGTATATTCGATCCAGGGAATACCTCCAACTACATCAGCGCCCAACTCCATAGCTTCTCTTATATAATCTTCTGCCCCAGGGTCTCGAACTACACCATCTTGCGGGAAAGCTACAACTTGAATTTCTACGGCATCTTTAAACTCTTCTCTTGCTTTAATTA
>Ga0209986_10002681_pt1 | contig 16112 bp, 26 predicted proteins | sample BlataG_FD_183168 | JGI IMG/M metagenome (GOLD analysis project Ga0209986, IMG submission 183168) | Deep subsurface microbial communities from Black Sea to uncover new lineages of life (NeLLi) - Black_00105 metaG (SPAdes) (version 2) | ecosystem: Environmental > Aquatic > Marine > Oceanic >...
AGAAGTTTTCGAGGGACCTTAAGTCCGTTGCAGAGCTTTCTGATGCGGGCGAGCCGATACCTGTCGAACTTCTTGTCAAAGCCCGCAGGGATCTCCTGCGAGGCGCTTACATGGTTCGAAGTATGGATGATAAAGAGCAGATCGAGGAGATGGCGGATGCCCTTCAGCGGCTTTTGATCAAACACGGCGCTTCGGTGTCCAATCCTAAAAAGCGCAAGAGCAAAAAAAGCACTTCCAAAGTCAAGGTTAAGCCGGCTAAATCAAAAATCGATGAGTGTCGACGATTATGGAATGCATATTGTAAATCTCCTGGTAAGATGAAGCTTCGAGCAGTAGAAAAGTGCTGCGAAGAAATGAAAAGCTATCCGCAAAAGTCTGTTAAAGAAGAACGCAGACGTTGCATGAATGCAATAGCTATCGAAAAACGCCATCTTAAAAAGAAAGGATAACTAAACGATGAGCGATTGGTGGAGAAAAAAATGGCTAGGTAAAAGCCGTAATGACGAATTTGAAGAGGATGATTTTGAGATTGATGATTCCCCTCGAGTCCGTCGAGGTTTTACACCTCGTGAGCCTCGAAAGATTAGCTATCGTAACATCTACGAAATGGAGGATGAGCTTGATGATGAGTACGATGCCGAAGTTCGAGCCCAAAAAGAAGATGAGTGGGAAGATAAGGCCGAGAAAATTAAAAAGGGCACTTATAAACCTCGCCGAAATGACCCTTGGACCTTGCATGTTTTGTATCAAAATGTGCAAGAAAACAGTAGAAAACGTAAGTGAGAGTAAGACCTCAATATCTGCTTGGCGTTGGCGCAGGCGTCTTGCTTGCGCAAGCGCTTATGGCTCCTAAGAAAAAAAAGAAAGTTGATAGTAAGTAAGACAGCTGCTGAGAAGTTTCTAAGGAAGAAACTCAAGTCTCTTGGAGATAAAAATAAACGTCTCAAAGGGAAGCGATCTTACTATGTACTTTCATCGGATGGCTCCAAAAACTTAGGAGGACCATACTCGCTCGAAGATGCAAAAAAGCGTCTTCGAGCGGTTGAATATTTTAAAAGAAACCCAAGTAAGCCGAAGGCGAAACCGGATAATCCTCTACTTTATGCCGAGGTAAAAGCACAAGCTCGAGAAAAGTTCGATGTCTATCCGTCGATCTACGCCAACAGTTGGGTTGTCAAAGAATACAAGCGACGAGGTGGAACTTACTCAGGCGTGGGTACAGGCTTGACTGAATGGTACGCAGAAAAGTGGGTCGACTTAGCCAGATCGACAGACAGTGAAGGCAAAGTTGTTAAATGGGTCGAATGCGGCAGGCCTAAAGCGGGCAAGCGAGCTTATCCGAAGTGTGTACCACTTGCAAAAGCAAAAGCGATGAGTCCGAGTCAAAGACTTTCAGCGATTCGAAGAAAGCGTAAAGTCGAACGCAAAGCTCCAGTTCGCGGTAAAAAAGGTGAAGCACGAACGCCTGAGTTTGTAAAAACCTTTAAAGATAAAAAGAAAACAAAAAAACAAAAAAGCATTGATGCAAGGATCGAAGCGTACCGAAAAAAAGTAAGAACAGCTAAAATAGCTGCAGCTGCTGCGCGTAGAAATCCAGATCCAATGCCTTCAAAGTTTTCGCAAAGACCTCACGATTGGAGTGAGATTTTAATTCAAAGAGGTAATAAAAAACTTTCTCGAAGAGATATTTTAAATTACTACAAAAAGGCAGAGAAGAATATTTGGCCCTTTTTAAAAAATCAAACAGTGATGGTGATTTTTGCCCCGAAGAAAAATGTCTTTGTTCGTCGAAGAAACGATCCTGAAGGTCGTTACATTAAGCTGACAAAGCTCAAAGGTATCGACGATCCAAGAAGCTTTGAATACTGGATTTGCAGAAGAACCATTGAGTTTCATCCAGTTCTAACAAAGCAAGTTACTCCGATTGCTTGGCTTGATATTGATGTACACCAAAAAGCCTCTCCAAAAGAACTTCGAAGATTAGATAAGCACATCAAGAAAAACCTTCCGAAAATTAAAAAGGTGATGCGAGATACGCTTGGCATGCGTACACTTTATGTGTATGAGTCGGGTAGTGATTTAGGCTACCACATTGAAGGTAATTTACCTAAAAAGATGAAGGCAGAAAAGCTTCGCATAAAGCTTCGTAAAGCGCTCGATGAGGCTTTCAAAGACGATTTAGTTTTCACGACAGGCATTGCAAAGAAGGGTCAAGTTCGACTTGATACTTCAACGCTTCACATCTTAGGCTCACTAAGAGCGCCTTATTCCATGACCATTTACGGAAAACCAAAAAAGAAGGTATAACCATGGCCATGAGAGTGCAAGAAGCTTTAAAAGAGCTAGGTCTTTCTCCAGGGGCTAGCTCAAAAGAAGTGAAAGCGGCTTTCCGCAACGTAGTGCTTTCTCGCCATCCGGACAGGGGTGGCTCTTTGGAAGCGATGAAGCGTGTCAATGAAGCCAAAGAAATTTTGGATCATTTTGGTACAGGTCAAAAGGCTTACGAAACTCTCGAAGCCGATTGGACTAAAGTTTCGTATAAACCTTCAGAAGTTTTTGTTCCTCAGGTAGGAATGAACGCTCAAGAGGTCATCCATTTTGTTGAAACCTTCAACTTCAAAGTTTTTGCTCAGGTTGGAGAACTTTATTACATCGGCCCGATGGACCGAGACGATTATGGAGAGCTTTTAAGACTTTCTAAAACCAGCGTCAGTCACATTCAAAGATCTCAAAACTTTCCAGATCGACAGGTGACCGAAGAATTTGAGTTGGGAAGTCTTACTCGAATCCAGCTTATATCGTTAGTTCGAAGCGTACAATTCAAAAGCGGCTCGAGAAATGAGTATTGGCCCTTAAAATCTTTGATCGATTACTTTGCGCAATCGGAGATGGTTTCCGATAAAGAGGTATATAAAATTACCATGCGCAACATCACCGGGCAGCGTAACTATCCAAGCGAAAAGGTTGTCGCTCGATTCTTAAAATTCATCTTTGAAAAATATGTAGGAGGAGCTTTGAGAATGGAAGTTTTCAAAAGATCCTGTGCTTCACCTACACAGCTTCAACATTCGTACAATAGCTATCAACAATGCATCAATGAACTTCAAAAGTGCATCGACGAAGGAGATCGTTATCGTTCTACTAAAACTTTTGCTATTTTCCCAAACGTTCACTTTAATTTCAGATCCATAGGTTTTGGTACACCTCAAGATTTTGCTTGGATCTTAACTTTGCAAGGTGCTTCTGAGGGTTTGATTCGAGTGATTTTAGGAAGGCAAAAAGATTACAATGCAGCAAACCTTTATAAGATGATTATGAATGCGAGTCCCTTTACAAAATCAAATCAGTACGAAGACTTTGAAGCGTTTCAGGTGTTCACTGAAGCCGAAGGTCGCAGGTTAGCTGCATGAGACCCATTGCTTTTATGCGGCTTCGAGAAGGAGCTTCTTACGAAGAAGCGCTAAATAAAATCAAGCGCCATCCTTCGAAAGTTATCGTACAATTCAAATATGACGGTTTTAAAGTTTTAGCAACCAACGTCAAAGGTAAAATTATTATTTTTTCTAGGCGAGGGACAGATATCACAAATCGAGCGCCAGAAATCGCGAAGGCCTTGCAGCGATTTTTAAAGCCCGGTGACTCTGTTTTAGGCGAAATGGTGTACCATCTTAAAAATAAGCAAAGCCTTCAAAAGCTTCAAAGCATCTTGCATTCCAAGAAAAAAGAAGATGCCCTTCGTAAAACGAAAGAACACGGAGGTAATTTAATCTTTCATGTTTATGATATTTTAGAGCTTCAGGGAAGAGACGTTTCAAAAAAACCTCTGGAAGAGCGGCTAAAGATTATCTCTTCCGTTTTTCCCTCCAAAGGCAATGTGCGATTGGTCCAAAGTTATCCCTTAAAAGATTCTGGAAAAGCTTTAAGGGCTTCTTTGAAATGCGGAGGGGAAGGGCTTGTGATTAAGCCTTTGGACTCAAGATATAAATACAGGGCCTTTGGCAAAAATGAACCCTTCGGTGATTGGTGGAAGTATAAGCCAAAAGGCAAGACTTCAAACAAAGCCGATGTTATCTTATCTTCATATACAAAAGGTAAAGAAAAATACATTTTCGAAGCCTATCAAAAGCTTGATGGAAAATGGGTGCCTGTAGGTAAACTTTCAGGACTGGACAAGAAAACCGAAAAATTTGTCAAAAACGAGATTGATAAAGGCAATGAAGTAGTTGTCGAGGTTTCGTACCAAACGCGCCTAGCCTCCGGCAAGCTTCGCCATATGGGCTGGTCAAGGCTTCGTCCAGATAAGCCTGTACAAAGCGCGACGGTTCGAACAAATCCTGCTAGAATAAATAAGATGGCACCTAAATATGTTGCATACCTCGTCATGGAGGAACCTTCGAAAGTAGTATTCCAAGAATACTCTTCAGAAGAGTTTGTTGTACCTTATCAGCAAGCTTACATGCAATCTCTCCAAGCTGCGGGGGAAGGTCAATCATCTGTAAAGGTTATGGATGAAAAACAGTTCAAAAAGTTTGCTAAAAAAAGCAAGAAAAAAGTCAGTAAGAAAAAATCGGGAAGAAAGAAAAACCCTCGTCGGTCACTAGTTAAAGATGCTTTGAAGTTTGAAGCTCTTCGTTACGTAAAATTCGAAGACTTTGCCAATCGATACTGGAACTCTTGTGCCCGCGGCATTTATTGGTACCCAACCAATGAATCGAAGTTTTACATTGGTAAGTCGCAAGAAAAGCTAGCTCGAGAAAAAAAGTTTGCTGTGTTTTGCAACCCCGGCTTAGCTTTGCGCGGGCTTCATGAAAACGCCAAATATCTGGCAGAGCTAAATGTAAATAAGCTAAGCCCTTCCGACATGAAGATTCGAAGAGGAGATTCAGGCTCGGAGGTTTTACTTGTCAATAATCTCGATATGATTGAGGTGATGCGCGTTATTGATGCAGAATCTGCGAAGCGAGCCTTTAGGTATCAGCAAAGCCTCTTACCTTCAAGCAAAGACCAGCTGATGCTTTTTTGGGCCAACGCTTGGCGTGATTATGAAAATCGCAAAAAAGAGCAGCAAGAAAAGCTGATCCGCGCCCGAGAGCGTGAAGCTCGACGACTTGAAAAGCTTGAAGCAGAGCGTGAGCAAGCAGAAAAGAAATATAAAAAGAAAAAAGCAAAAAAGGCAAAAAAGGCAAAAAGGAAAAACCCTTCACACTGGAAAGGTAAGCGTAAAGGGTTTACGTATGAGATGAGTCGAGATGGTTATAAGCTTTTAATACCTAAGGGTGAGGATGCGACTCTTTTTAAAGACGACCGTTCCATCGGGAAGTTTCCTGTAGATAAAAAAACTTCGCTTCAAGACATTATGGATTGGGCGGACAGCAAAGTGGCTATTTCAAACCCCTCTCCCTTGAAAAAGGTTCCGAAGTTTTATAACTAATGGATCTAAAAGTACCATACATTGATGCAGATAAAATTGCGTCTTTAACGAAGAACATGCTTTCGATTTCGGACGATGAGCGAGTTGTTCGGTCGATCTTATTTGCCCTGACCATTGTTGAGCGATACATTCGCTTTAAAAGCTTTAGATTGCAAAACGAAGAGCTTTTAACTCGAATTGAAAAATACGAAGAATTTTTAGAGTCGCCAGAAGCTGATTTTGAAGTTGTTACTGCAGTAAAAAAAGGCTTCGCACTATTTAATGATCTGACAAAAGCCTTCATTGAAGCGAAAAAAGATCAAAAGTTTTTCGATCAGCTAAAGATTGAGTACAGCAACCAAGTCGCAGATTATTTTGACATTATTTCGGAAATTGTTATGGAAGAAAATGAGTTTTCAAAAATTCAATTGAGCAACATGTCCCCTGGGATTGAAGGTGATTCTCCAACCCTTTGGCAGCAAATTTCAGGGTATGCAAAAGAAAAGTCAGATGAAGCTGAAAATTATGTCGCTGAAAAGACGGCAAAATATTTTTCAGAGCAGATCTCACAAGAAGTCAAAAAGATCAAAACCAAGGCCAAGTACGCCGCCATTGGCGTAGGCTTGGGCCTTGCGTTTGCGCTAGCTGCGACGTACCGCATCCGCTATTGACATCGCTAGCGCGAGTCGGTACAACCCAGCCTCATGAGTTTCGCGAAGTACCGTCGCGTGCCGTACGCGGAGCGCCCTCTTGCTTTTTTGGATGTGGAAGGCAACGGCATTATCCCTGGTTATCACGAGCTAACAGAGATTGGCATTAAGCACACGGAGCTTGGGCAGTTTCACCGAATGATCCACCCTAAGCATATGGATCGTTCTCAAGAAAAGGCACTTGTTGTTTCTAGATATTCGAAAGCAGATTGGGCGAACGCTCAGCCTTTCGAGGAAGTTTTTCAAGAGTTAAAGCCTTACCTGATGGATTGCACCATTGTAGGTCACAACATCTGGAACTACGATATTCCGATGATTCGAGGGAACCTTGAGATGATCGGCGTTAGAGATCATGAAGAATGGCTCTCTCGAGATATTATAGATACGATGGTTTTAGCTCGAACGCTTTTAGTCCCTGAAGGTTTAAAAAACATCAGCATGCGAGCCTGTCGTAAATTTTTTGGTCGTGAATACGACGGGGCTCATAACGCTCTTGAAGACTGTTTTTTCAACGAAGAACTGTATAACGACATCATGTCTCGTGTTTCATTTAAACCCTTACAACCAAAACAAGTATCTCTTTTTTAAAAATGTCTAAAGAAATTGAAAAGCTAAAGAAAACAATCAAGCTGCAAACCCAAGAATTGCAAGCTTGCGATAATTTACTCTTTGAAAGAAAAGACTCGATGATCGATCAGATGTATTATATCTCCAAGCGGTTAAGGGAAATTGCAGAGCGCAGGCACCGTTCTTTGGAATTTTCTGAGTACAAAGAAATTATCAGCATCTGCGATGAAGCTGAAGACATCGTTTTAAAAGTTTCCTCCGACTCTTTAAGAAAGGCCATCCATGCCCATCAATGACACTTTTGTAATCGCCTTTGAAGGCCCAGATAAAGTTGGCAAGCAAACCCAAAGCCAACTTTTATTTAAAGCCTTGAAGGAGAAGTTTTCAACGCTTGACGTAAAACCTCAAATCGAACTCTTTGAAGTCCCCGTCCAAGACAAAGTCGGGTATGAGCAAATTTATAAAATGCTCAAGAAAAAAGACAGCGAAGATGAAGGTCTTGCTATCAAGTACCCAGAGGCGTTCCAGGCCTTCCAGGTAAGCAACCGTCTTGCGCTACAAGACGAGCTTGAAAATGAAGCAGATCGTTGGAAGTGTGATTTTCAATCAGGCTCTCGATATCGCGTGCCGAAGATTGTAATTTTTGACCGATGGACGCTTTCCTCTCTAGCTTACGGGCTCGCCTCGGGTTTGGAGAAAGATTTCATTTTAGCTCTAAACGAAGAGCTGTGGAACCCTGATGTGTGGCTTTTGTTTGTTAATGAATCTTTCAAAAGACCTGAAAAGAAAGATGATGCATACGAAAGCGCTTCTTCATTTCAAAACAAGGTTCGCCAAAATTACTTGCAGTGGGCTGAAGATGAGATGAACACGCAAACGCGTCATGTATTTTCATCCCCAGATAGCATTGAAAATACTCATAACAAAGTAATGAACATCGTTGAAAAATACATCGAAGACTATTTGGGTTCACGTTGAAAGACGAAAAGAAAAAAGACAACCGAGAAACAAGGCAACGAAAGACAAGGATTGCCTGGGCTCGATCACTATCCAACACTGAAGTTTGCTCGATCTTACAAAATAAACTTCTAGAGGTTCGATCGACTTCTCCGCGTAAGCATGAAGTTTCGATGATCGAAGAGCTTGTTCATGAAATCAAGCATCGCATCAGTGAGTACACAAAGCTTTCAGGCGAACTTCCTAAAAAAGAGGTAGAAGACGATGAAGAATCCGAAAACTAAATTATACATTTTTGATTTTGATGAAACACTTTTCAAGTCACCAAGGGCTCCAAAAGGATATAAAGGCGCTTATTGGGATGATATTCGCTCGCTTGTACCTCCAGTTTTGCCGGAAAAAGTTCCAATAAGCTTTTATAAGAAAGTAGTTTTGAAAAAAGCTTTTGCAGTTTGTGAAAGCAAAGATTCAATCTGCGCGGTGGTTACAGGTAGAGGTGAGCACTTCGAAGATCGTTTAAAACAAATGTTTCGCCAAATTAAATTTTCTCCAGATTATCTTTACACTCGCCCTGTCGAAGAGGCTGTTTTAAGCTACAAACTTCGTGTTGTCGAAGGACTTTTAAAAGAACATGAAAATGTATATAAGCTCGTCGTGTACGAAGATAACGAAGATCAGCTTTATGTTTTTCGAGCGCTAGCTAAAGAGCAAGGACTGGAGTACGAGCCTCACCATGTTACTTCATAAAGAAAATGAAACTGAATTTGAATACGAGGTTACTTTACCGATTAAGGTAAAACTCAAGATCAACTACGACTTAGAAGACGGTCATCCGATCATCCAACAAGCCGAAATTGCAGATCCTAAATTAAAGCCTCGAGAAGTATTGCTTGCCTTGCATGAGTCTAGCGATCTTCAGCTTTTTGACACAAGAGCCTGGCACGCTTTAACTGCAAATGCTCGTAATACTTACATTGAAAGATCAAAAACCAAGCAAATGACTCGGACATTGCCGATGACCATCGATTCATTTGCCCAGACCATCTCAGACGGGGACATTCAGTTTCCAGTAAAAAGTGAAACCCTGCGGAAGTTTTTCCGGGACAGGGATGTACTTCTCGAGCCGGCCATTGAAGCGAACATATCGTTTTACGTCTGGCCGGACATGTACGAATCATCACTTCTTAAGATTAAAGAAGAAGATATTGCTTCCAATTTGAATGGAGCTAAGCTACAACAAACTTCCACCGGAGAACTCCGGGTGTATTGGCAGATCAAGCCCTAAGGAGAAAAAATGGCAGGCGTAAACAAAGCAATTGTAATCGGCAATTTAGGCCGAGACCCTGAGACTCGACAGACTCAAAATGGTACGGCAGTTTGCCGTTTAAATGTAGCGACGACACGGACCTACATGAACAAGTCAACCAACGAGCGCGTTGAAGAGACGGAGTGGCACCGTATCTCGGTTTGGGGTAAGGCTGCAGAGTCTTGTGAGAAGTACCTCACTAAGGGTCGTCAGGTGTATGTAGAAGGTCGCTTGAAGACCAACAAGTACACCGACAAGGATGGAATCGACCGCTACAGTACGGAGATTGTTGCTGACACGGTGCAGTTCATCGGTGGTCGCTCTCAAGATGTCGACCGTGCAGCCTCTGAGCCTTCGGGTGGTTACGACGAAGGTAAATACGACGCTCCGGACGACGACGACATTCCCTTCTAAGAAGTATGCTGGAAAAGATTCAAGAACTTAAAGATTCCTTAACTTCTGAACAAGAAGAAGAGGCTCAGAAGATCTTAGGTTCTCTTTACAGTGACTTCGTAGAGCTGATCAACGCAAGCACCCTTGAAGAGGCCCAGGATGTTTTGGATGATTTCCGAATTCGGCTTCGTAGAGCGCCACTGAAAGCTGTAAGGCTTTTCGGCACCCTTACAGAAGACCAAAAAGAACTTGTGAGAAATTTCCTCAAAGAAGAAGAATCTGAGGAAATTTCTGAAGAAAAAGAAGACTAAAATTAATAAATAGCCAAACAAGGCCGTCTTTGGTATGCTAGTACTAAAGACGGCCTTAGTCATTTTGGAGAAACCGTGCAGTTTAAACTTCCGCCACTTCCGTACAAGTACAACGCGTTAAAGCCGTATATCGGGACTGAAACGGTAAAAATTCATTATCAAAAGCATCACCGTAACTATTTACGCAAACTTAACGCATTTGAGGAGATTCAAGATCTGCCTGACCATGTTGCGCTTGAAGCCATCATTTTAGATGGTGCAAAGAATCTGCAGAGGCAAAGGGATTTCTTACCTCCAGAATACGAAGAAAATCCCATCTTCGAGCAAGCCTGTCAGGTTTACAACCATACTTTTTATTGGAATAGCCTCATGCCAAAAGGTGGCGGGCAGCCTGAAGGTGAGATTGCCGATCTTATTGAAGATTCTTTCCAAACTTTGGAAAAATACAAGCTACGTGTAAAAGATGCAGGAAATCGTCTTTTTGGTAGTGGTTGGATCTGGACTTGTCTCAACATGACAACGGACAAGCTTGAGATTATTCGAGGTAAGGATAATTACCCCCCTTTCATCTACACAGAGTATGTACCCTTGCTGGTTATTGATGTTTGGGAGCATGCGTATTATCTCGATTATCAAAATCGCAGAGAAGAATACATGGATGCGGTTTTAGACCATTTGATGAACTGGCAGTTTGCCAATAAAAACCTGGAGAACGTTGAATAGATGCGCCTTTCGGATAGAGACCTTAACCGAGCCCTTAAACTACTTAACTGCATCGACAAACAAATGCTTTTAGAAAATCAAGTATTATCAGAATTGGTTCAACGAATTTTAAAGTTAGAAGAAAAAATCCAGGAACTTGAAGAAACAAATAATTTACCAGAAAGACTCCCTAGGGCAGTATGAAAAAAGAACTACTTCGCCTTCGAATTGAATTTTACGAAACCCCTGAAGGTAAAACTCGAGGTGAAGTAGTTACGGTAAGCGATCCTTCTTCGATGATCAACCATCGGAAAGAGTACAATTCTCCGCAAGAGGCCATTCAAGAGGCGATCGATCTTCTAGAAGTATTTTATGGGATATTCCAAAGTCAACGTGAGGGAAAGAGTGAAGAGGAGATTATCCTCCAAATCAAAAATTCCAAAAGAAGCTGAAAAAGAAAATGTAGATCCTCTTTATAGTTGCAATCAATGCGGATCTAAGTTTCGAGCTTCAAATGCAGGGCCTGTTTCTTGTATACATTGCTCATCTCACTATTTGACTTGGGAAAATTACGATTTATGGTACGCTTCTCTGGATGAAGACAATTTGCTTTTACGTGCCGGGCATTCCTAGAGGGTATACAACGACAACCTATAAGGGTAAGTTTATCCGCGGAGGGAAAGATAAAAGTTATGAGAATTATGTGGAGTACTGCAAAGAAGTACGAGATTACGCACGTAAAGCTGGCGTAAACCTACCTCTGATCACGGCCAAAAAAGATGAATATTGTGTAAGCACGATTGCCTATTTCAAAGATGGCCGGCATCCAGATCCGGAAAACATCCGTAAGGGAGTGGCCGATGCTTTATGTTACAAAGAAGATAAGATCAAAGGATCGAAAAAAGGTAACGATAAATATTGTGGAGGTTCTTTTTTACCTCCAAGATATGATAAAGAAAATCCCAGAGTCTTCGTCATTGTAGAGAAATACGACGAAGCAGATGAAGACCAGGCTACAGCTTCTCTAAGGAAAATTGAAAAACAATTTCTAGAAGAAAGGTAAAGAAAATGGAAATCGTAGGAGTAGATGGAAAGAAACTTAGTGCAAAAGACTTCATCAAGAAGTTTACAACCTATAAGGTTGGAGATCTCGAATTTAAGAGCGAAGACAAGCCTGAAGACATCTTGATGCAGGCGCTTCAGATGGCTCAACAGTCCATCCAGATGCAAGTCTTTCATGCTCACAAGCACAACAATGCTTCGGACGAAGATGCGAAGATCAAGGCGATGACGGCTGCGTCTTCATGCCAAAACCCTTGGCAGCTCGAGCCTTGTGCTTGGGCACTCTTTATGATGCTTGCGCAGCAGATCAACGAGAAAGATCAGCTGATCGAACAACTTGCGACCCGACTTGAAAAGCTCGATGGTCAAAAAATGGAAGAGGTAAATCCACTTCCAGTTGAAGAAAAAAAGTAAAGTAAAGTTACTAAAAGTACACACAATTAAGCACGCTGGAACTAGTATACCTACACCAGTAGAGTATACAATTTCAGCGTGCTTAACTTTGAATATCTAAAAAGATTGCCGAGGCACGGTTGTCGAAAGTGCAAAGGCACTGGGCAGATCTTTGAAAAATTCCGAATTTTAGGCTGGAAAGTTGTTGAGTGCCCGAAATGTCGAGGGAAGATTATCAAAGGCGACCCGCTTAGGTATGACTCCTCGATGATTAATCCTGAGATTTGCCCAAATGAAGTGATTCGAGGTAAAATATGTATTGATGGATCCTCGACATTTGCCAATCATGCGAAAGGTTCGATACTTTCAGATCATTAGCTGCTCATTAGCTTTCGTAGGGTTCATCGTAGGCCTCGTCACAGGCTTTGCAATAGGAGGGTGGCTAGCTCTTTGTCTAGGCCTGGCTGTAAGCTTCATGGTTATCGAAAATTTCAAGCTCGATCAGATCAGGAAAATTGAAAAAATTAGCTTAGAACTTATTTTAAAAGCTGTAAAGCTCGAGCATGCAAGACAGCTTAAGGTGATCTCTTCAACTTTAAACTGGTCTCACGCGGAAAGCGGAGCAGCCATCATCGAGATGATTCAAGATGAAATCATTGACTTCGATGTTCCCACGGCTTACCTTGAGGTCTTGCAAGAGCGAGCGAACTCGTTAAGGGACAAAGCTCCAGATATCCGAGGGGTTGACTTTGCAAGTCATTCGGTTAAACTGCCTGGAAGCCTTCCCTTTATGGAGGAAGAAGGATAATGCCTCTCTACGAGTACCAATGCGAATGCGGTAAAACCTTTGAAGAGATTCAAAAGTTTTCCGATGAGCCTTTAAGCTTTTGCAATTGCCCTGACAAAAAGTCTGTTAAAAAACTTATAGGAAGTCCATCTTTGCACTTTTCAGGAGGCGGATGGGCGAAAGATGGATACCAAGATAAAAAACCAAATATGGGAAAAGTCCGCCAAGCGGCTGTTAAAAACGTAAAATAATCCGGCATAGCTCAGCTGGAAGAGCGTTCGACTGTTAATCGAAATGTCGTAGGTTCGAGCCCTACTGCCGGAGCCTCTTTAAATAACTCTTCAGGTTTACCTGGGAGTTATTTTTTTATATAATGAATCTAAGCTTACCTATTGAAATAAGCAAAGGGATTCAAATGACTTACAGAATGCACAAAATGGCCTACCGTAGTTCTGAGCAGCCAAGCATGTTCAAAATCATGCATGGAGAGCAAGGTTCGGCTCACCACTCAGGACGAGGTGAAGCTCCTCGTGGAACCTATAAGGCCCCTACAGGCGTTCGCCCGCTCCCAGCGCAACATCCTGGTATGCAGGTGGCATACCCAGGGGCTCATCCCAAACCTCGATACCCTGGTTCTCAGACCTCTCCGTCTCGGCCTAACATGAGTTATGATGACCAAAAAAGGCTAGAAATTATGGGTTATTCGATGCATAATCCAGATTTAGCCAAGCATTTTAAAACACACTTTAATAATGTAGCAAAAACTACTAGTAGGCTTGGTCGTAGAAGGTTGAGAGTTGATAATAGCTGGTCCAGAGAAGATTCTAATGCTCTTTCCGACGCTTATGATTGGGCGAGACGTATGCCTCGAGATTGGATGCATTATGCGAAAAAGTCGTCCGAAGCTACTCCAAGCAGAGGAGGGAGACCTGTACCTCCTAGCCCGAGACCTCTTCCTCGTCCAGCTCCGGAAACGAAGCTTAAAAAGCGTCGAAGCCGTCGCGCGCGCCGCTCTATTTTTAAGAGATAAAAAAAATAATCTCTTGACAAAATAAAATAACCCTGAGAAGATGTTTTCAACATGGGAATGTTTGAGCAAATCTTCGGGACACGGTCGCTCCAGCCACGTCAGCTGTCGCAGCGACCGTGTCCTTGTATTTTTGTTCAACGACCGCGTTCGTAGCGAATTGCCCGCGTAGCTCAGTGGAATTAGAGCATCGCGCTACGGACGCGAGGGTCGGGAGTTCGAGTCTCTCCGCGGGTGCCGAATTTTTTCAATAACGGGGTGTGGCGCAATCTGGTAGCGCGTCTGATTTGGGATCAGAAGGTTGCACGTTCGAATCGTGTCACCCCGACCAATTTAGCTGAGTGTCCGAGTGGTTAGGTTCAAGTCCGCAAAACTTGTTACGCGGGTTCGAATCCCGTCTCAGCTTCTACTATAAAGGACGAACTAGGCCGATTTTGTGGTTATTTGAAAGACCTCTTGGATCTTTAGAGACAATGCCGTTTTCCATAGGCCTTGTAGCTCTTTTGTAATGAAAAGGTCTTGCCCTGGGTAAGATATCGGAAGCAACCTCTTCCTCATCGGTCCGCCTTCGATTCATTTCAATAAAGGGATGATCGATAGCATTCCCCCATAAAGCAACAAAAACTCTTAAAGTTACAGCATTCAAATTAAAAAAAGAAATATTTAAAGGAGCACCTAAAGCAGGAGTCGAGAAAAATTTCCAATGAACAATGATGGGTTGATCTGAACGGTTAAAGGCATCACTTAAAAGTTCAGGTACAGAGCCAGGGATAGAGCCGCCATCAGGAAGGTTTTTCTCAAAAGCTAACTGAGGTTCACCACCTACGGTGACAGAGCTAACTGTAAACCTTAAATTGGTCGAAGGAGCGGCGGGGTCGATACCGAACATATAACAAGCAACGGGGTCAAAGTGAGGTGCTACAGTTGGCGAAATGTCGATGGTTCCTTCTGAAAAAGGAGCCACATCGATAACGTCTCCAACCAACTGCCAACCGCAGTATTCAAACTTCCCGGCGAAGCATTGAGAATAGACATCGACACCTCCAATGCCTTGCCAAGGCTTATCGGATTCACCATAAAGTACGCGATTTCTACGCGCTCTTTCTCTTAAAGAAACCACTATCCTCGAGACAAGTGATCAAGTTGGCCTGATGTCACTAAGTTCTTTAACTCCCCGTAGCCACCAATAAACTGTCCTTCCACAAAGATTTTTGGCACAGTTGGATAGTTTAACTCATTTGCCAACTGGACAGCAAGCTTAGGTTTATTACCCAGATTTACAGCGTCAAAAGGAATGCGCTTTTGTTTAAGCATCTGAATTGCCCCTTTACAGTAAGGGCAACCAAGCAACACAAAAACAGTTACGGGCTTAGTTAGGTTCATAAACAACATTTTATCACAAATAATCGGAAGTAGTTCAATTGGTGGAACGCTGGTCTTTGATACCAGAAGTTGTAGGTTCGAGTCCTACCTTCCGAACCATTTCAATGTAACATAAAAAGCAATTATGAGTTAGAATGATGGAAATGTTACCTCATCAAAAACAAGGCATCGTCATGTACACGACTTATGGCTGCGCTTCATGCAAGGCTGCAGGTCGTTTTATGGAGCAACATGGGATTGCTTTTGAAGCAGTAAACCTGTCGCGACAACCAGAGCTTTCTCCAGCTTTAGTGGCAGCGACAGGTTTAAGAATGGTTCCTCAAATCTTCTTTAACGGCCAATTTGTTGGAGGTTACAACGAACTGGTCGCGGGGATCCAAAGCGGATCGATACGCTAGTACTTTTTTTTCATGCTATCAATCTCATCATTTGATAAAAATCCCCAAATTGTATCCATTGCGTCCACGATGCGACCATAAGCTTTATCCGTCATATGTTCCTTTGAATCAAAAATAAAATCATCCAAAGCGTCGTAGGCTCGAAATGCCGGTGATAAATTCTGGAGGTCTTGAGCGATCTTTTTGGGCTCGTATCCCTCTGACTCGAGAAGGCTTTGAAGCTTACCTTTGAAGCCTTCGTATTTTGGGTTGTTGGTTTCTTCAGTCACGATCTGAGCGAGCGCCATAACCGCGTACTGTTCCGGCTTAAGATTTTCCATTGAAAGGAATCTAGCATGAAAAAAAATAAGGGAACAGACTTGACTTGAAGTTTTAGCCGAGGTACAAGAGAAGGGTCAGGCCTTGACAGCCTGACCCTAAACTTTTCAACGTCACATGGACCGCACGATTACATCGACCAGTTACGCCATCGCTGCTACAGCGACATGGTCGATGTATGCTGTCATTTCAGCAGCCTAACGAGCGATCCCCAGCGTTTTAAAGTTTACGTAGTAAAACAAAATAAAAGCGCTGGGTCGCAAAAAAAAGGAGAACATTCGCCACCTTAGTTCAATGGCTAGAATTTCTGTTTTGTACTCAGAAGATGTCAGTTCGATTCTGACAGGTGGCTCAAAATTCACTTCAAACCATAAGGGGGTTTAGCTCA
>Ga0209986_10002682_pt1 | contig 16108 bp, 14 predicted proteins | sample BlataG_FD_183168 | JGI IMG/M metagenome (GOLD analysis project Ga0209986, IMG submission 183168) | Deep subsurface microbial communities from Black Sea to uncover new lineages of life (NeLLi) - Black_00105 metaG (SPAdes) (version 2) | ecosystem: Environmental > Aquatic > Marine > Oceanic >...
CTCCAGAGTATGTTAAGCATAGACTCAAGAAGATGTTCTTTAAATTCTTTCACTGACATGAATTTTTTTTTAGTATTTTATACACTAATTACTAGTGTTTTGTCCACTATTTTTTGCAATCTTTTTCGTTCAATATTTCTAATCAGATGGGGACTTCCCTTGCTGAATCAAAAAAAAGAAATATATTTTTTCTAGATTGACTCTGAAATGTTTACATAATGTATATTATCATATTGAAAAGAAGCGGTACTATTTTTATTTCCATATCTTTAATTGCTCATAACGAATTTTAAATTTCTTAAAAAACTTTTCTATCTTGCCCTTTTCGTCAACTGGGATAAGCACGCAACCAGGGGAAAGCTTTTTTCCTCCTAACTCATCCAATAAACCCTTGTATTTATATCCTTTTCGTTTCTGTTCATAAAAAGACCTATTGAATCTCGCTTTCTCTTTCTGGTCTAAGTTATTTAATTTAAAAGAATAAACTAAATACGGTTTTTGCTGTAACAGTAAGGCTGAGGGGATTTCTGCCGGTTCTTTTAAATAAAGCACTCTTCCCTCCATGAAAATATTCTGGAGCAAACCGGAATCTGTCTTTTTCAACTCGGAGAAGGATCTTATTGTTGGCTGGATACTCCGATCTATAGCAGCCTCAAGTTCAATAATTTTGTCTTGAATTTCCTTTTGAATTTCCTCTTTTGTCGTCAGGATGAGCAGATCAATGTCTGATCTAGATGTATTTTCTCCCCTTGCAAAACTTCCATAAAGTACGATTGCGCCTATTTCAGGTTAAAGCCTTTTTTAAAAATGCAAGGGGGGGTAAATTTTCAATGACCATAAGGGGTAATTGCAGTGCCGTTCCTGAATATTCATGTTTTTGGATAATTCAGGTCAGAATAGGGAATTAAAGGCAGAGCCAATTCACTGGAGGGACTTCAGCCATTCGACCGCTTCCTGATGTTTTTGCCAGGCTGGACCGATCTCCTCCAGACAGAGGATGGCCTCATTCTCATCGCCAGGGGAATAGAAGTCTCCCAGTTCAAAATCAGGTCGCCTCTTTCCAGTAAGATAATCAAACACGTAGGGATTCCTCTCGCTCGCTCTCCTGAAAATCCGGGCCGCTTCTTTAAGGTCACCGGAAAGATAGCGCTCAAGCACCTGTCCCCAGAGGAAGACGGCCATATATTCAGTGGGATATTTTTTGAACAGTTTTCGAGAACCATCAAGATTTCCCGTTTCCAGATACATTCCGAGCAGGGTATCCCTTATCCCCTGGTTGTCGTTGGGATTCAGCTCCAGCATTTCCTCGGCCTGGCGGATCGCCTCCGCCGTTTTCCCTGTTTCCCTCAATGCCGAGACCAGAAAGGCCCGGGCGCGCATGTAAGGCCGCGTCTCGACCATCCCCCAGAAATGGCCCTTGTTTTCCTCGAAGTACTTTTTACCTAACTTCTGCTCGGTACGGGCGATGATCTTTTTCACTTTTTTTATCTCCTCAGTCAGAGACCGTGATGTGAGCCTTGCCATCAGTAGATGGGCATCGACACAGTCCGGGTCGAGCTTGAGGGCTTTCACGGCCAGCTCCAGAGCTTCAAAGGGGTCCTCAGCCTCCATGGCCTCATAAGCGAGATTTTGAGCTTCCTCGACAGGGTCATAATCTGTAAGCTCAAGGATTTCGTCCGGATTCTTGCCTATGATCTGTTTCTGGATGAACCTATCTGCTTCCTCAGCAATATTGAGGTCACTCCCATTCATCAGCCTGGCAATGGCCCGGTTCAGGCGTTCGGTGGCGAAGCGGGAGGGCATCTTTTTTGGGGAGACTTCTCTTTTGGCTTTAGCCCGCTGGGGAAGAAACGATGACTTCAAGCTTGAAGGGACTTTCGCGTACTTCTTTTTTCTTGATTTTTGTTTTTTCTTTTTCATTTTCGCAGTTAAGAATGGATCATATAAATCTCATTTTCACAACGTTACCATTTTTTACATAACCTCTCAATCTATTTTAAAAAAATCAAGAGAGATGTTTTTTCTCCGAATTTACGTACGAAACTCCCCTATAAAATCAAAAGCAAAATTTCCAACTGAATAAGAAGGAATCCCGCTTCAGAGAAGAGGGCTATTGTTTTTAAAATGCAAGTTGAACTTTTTTCTGGTATCATTAAAAGAGAATATCATGGCTATTGTCCTGATCAACACCGCGGTTAGGAAATACCTGCTCGACCAGCCTGTAAACTTCAGAGAGAGAATCCGGGAGAAGTTCGAATTCCTCGAGACAGGGATCTGGGAAGGAAAGCTTCGGGCAAAGAAGCTGAGGAATCTCTCGTCGAAATGCGTTTTCGAGGCCCCCCTCGACAAAGATAACAGGCTCCTGTTCACCCTCGGAAAACACGGAGGGGCAACGGGAAAAAACCTCGTTATATACGTCTGGGGAGTTGCCTCCCATGATGAGCTTTCCAAAAAAAGCCGGAACATCGTTCCTGAAAATGCGCCTTTCCTCGAATTTCAAGACTTTGAAGAGCTGATTCTGGAAGACATTGACCTGGAAGAGCTGGAGTCCTTCTGCTTCACCCAGGAGCCGATCACGGAAAAAAGCGGAGAGGAATCGGGCAGTCAGAGATGGTTTGCAGTCGATGACCTCGAATGGAAAAGGATCCGGAACTACAAAAAGGATGAGTTTGACCTTTTCCTGTATCTTACTCCAGAGCAAAGAGAAGTGCTTGCTTCCCCTCCCCCCATTCTTGTTTCCGGCACAGCAGGCAGCGGGAAGACCACGCTGTCCGTGTATTACCTGCTGAAGAGCGAACTGCAAAGCAATAAAAAAATCTTCATCACTTACAATCCCTCGCTCAAGAGCTTTGCTGAGAGACTCTGCAGGGGTCTGCTGAATGAAGCCAGGGGAAGGCAAGACTTCCTAATCCCTGATTTTCATGTGTTCAAACAATTCATCCTGGATATTGCAAACCGGTTCGGCAAAACCTTTTTGCCTGAAAAGGAAATCGATTTCAACCGATTCAGCAAGATGTTTGCCTCCCATCCCCTGCAGCAGAAATTTGATTCTCCCCTCGTCTGGGAGGAGATTCGCTCAATCATCAAAGGTGCCCTTCCCCAGGTTAATCTATCTGTCCTTGAGCGCGGCCATCAGGCGATCAGGAAGAAAGAGATTGATCCTGGTCTTATCAGACGGCTCCAGCAGCAGTTCATCCTCTTTTCCAATCTGGAGTCCTTGAAGGCCGTGGGGAATTTCGTGGAAAAATACTTGAAGACAAGCCTTCCGTCGTTTTCCATGCACGTGGAGCGTTATCTGAAGGACGAGACGTCTCAGGAGAGAGTCCTTTCCATCCTGGACAGAACTCTGCAGGTGCTGAAAAAGCAAAAAGAAATCGTCCACAAAAAGCACCTGTCCTTCCTCGAGTATGAACTCCTGGGGAAGAAGAAGGCACCGAACTTCCGATTTAACCGGAAGGAAATCTACCACATTTTTGAATGGTACCAGGACAGGCTCGAAAGGAACGGCCTGTGGGATGAGCTCGACCTGACGCGGGAGGTTCTCAGGATTTTTTCAGAGAGAGATCTCCAGGATTACACCTATGACATGCTGGCCTGTGATGAAGTCCAGGATTTGACAGACATACAGATCAGCTTTCTGTTCGAATTAATCAACAATCCGGTGAATGTCTTTTTTGCGGGGGACACAAAACAGGTGATCAATCCCAGCGGGTTCAGGTGGGAGGAAATCAAGAGGCATTTCTACGAGAGAGGACTGGAGGTTCCGGAGCTGCGTTTCCTGACCCTGAATTTTCGAAGCTCGGGAAGCATAGTCGAACTTTCCAACATTCTTCTTGAACTAAAAGGGAAATACCTGGGCCTCAAAGCGGAGGAAGTCCCTGAAGACTGGAAGTATAAAGGCAGGCCGGTAACCGTCATTTCGGGAATCGAAGAGCCGGACATGCTGGAAATCCTTCGCGAGGCTGGGGCGCGGAGGACCATGCTTGTGCGGACAGAAAGGGAGAAGAGAAGGCTCCAGAAGCTCCTGGAGACAGAGTTAGTCTTTACCATTGCCGAGGCCAAAGGCCTCGAGTTCGACACTGTGGTCCTCTGGAAATTCTGCGAAGATGAGCTTGTCGAAGATGTCTGGAAAATCATCCTTGATCTGAGCAAAAGGTCTATCCACGAGGCAAAGATCCGGCACGAAATCAACCTTCTGTATGTGGGGATCACCCGGTCACAGAATGATTTGATCGTCTACGATGGGAGACAGCCCTCTCTAATCTGGGAGAACCAGCAGTTCAGCAGCCACGTCTATGTTACCGATGACCGGAGCTTTATCGACGGCATCTGGAATGTCCTTACCACGCCTGAAGAATGGATCGAGCAGGGAAACTATTTTTTTGAGAAGGAATTCTACCGGGCAGCGATGGAGTGTTACAAAAACGGGGGAAACACGGAGCTTTTCCATAAAGCCTCTGCTCATGCCTTCGAGAAGGCAGAGAAATATCTGGAGGCCGCCCTCAATTTCGAAAAAATCGGGGAGAGTGAGAGGGCTGCTAATAATTATGAGAGAGCCGGTGACTATCGAAGAGCCCTGCCCTTATGGGAAAAGTTGAAAAACGAGGGAAGAGCGTTCCGCTGTCAGGTTGAACTCTATAAGAAAGAGGGAGAGCATCAAAAAGCCGGAGACCTTTACCTGGAAAAAGGAATGCACAGGGAAGCTGTCCCGTGTTTCAGGAAATCCGGAGATTTCATAAAACTTGCCGAGATTTACCTTCACCATCTGAACAACGTCAAAGAAGCTGCGGCCTGCCTGGAACAGGCCCATGATTATGAGAGGGCTGCCGGGCTTTACTCCCGTCTGAAGTCTTTCGAGAAGGCGGCCGAGCTCTACTGGGAGGGTGGGAACTACTCCCAGGCCGAGGCGTTATGGGCGAAGACAAGAAATAACCGAAGGCTGGTAGAGCTGTACCAGAAAACCGGTCAGAATGAAAAACTTCTCTCCATCTACGAGAAACAGAAAGACTTTGAAAAGATAACGAAGTGTCTGCGGACTTTTAAAGATAAATCCCGCCTTGCCCGGGATGGCGAAAAGCTTTTCGGCCAAAGAAAATATTTCCTGGCGCTGACACGGTTCTCTGTCCTGGAAGATCACAAAAGAACAGCGGTGTGTCACCTTCGGCTGAAGAACTACGAGGAGGCAGTCAGGCATTTCAGGTCTGCCGGGGATTTTTATTCGGCAGGGAAGGTCTGTGAAAAAAATAGAGAATTCAAAAGGGCGCTTGAGAATTACCTGGACTCAGAGGAAGACAGGGAAAATGACTTCCCTCTTGCCAGGAAGACAGCGCGGAAAATACTCGATGACCGCTGGCTTTATAACCTGGGCAAGGACCTTTTCGACAGGAAAAGATACCGCGAAGCGTCTGTGCTGTTTTTCGTATTCAGCAATGCCTATCCAGAGGTCGGGATCTGCTATGCGATGCTGGGAGAGGAGGAGAAGGCCTTCCGGGCCTGGGCGAATTGCGAAATTTATGGAGATTATGAGCGGCTTGCCGATATGTGCATCTACTCGAATGCTGTAGGAGCTGCGGCGAAATTCTTTTTGAAACATCAGAATCTGGTCTTATCTGAAATCAAATGGACGTCCAGGCAGAGTCTTGAAAATAACAGTGTGGTCAACCTCTTCGATTTGTATTTTTCTAAGGATCCGCATCCGGATGAGATGCGCTCCTGGGGAAATTTTTTATGCGCTTTTGACACGCATGGAGTCATCTGGGAGAAAATCCTCCACTACCTGGAAAGAAGCAGGGGATATAATTCCCTCCTCGATTACTTCAGGATGCTGAAGCTTCTGGAAGAGAAGCGATTTCGAGCGGCTAAAGAAAGATTCAAGTCGGAAATCCCGAAGCTGGTGAGGGCGGAAGAGTGGGACGCGCTGGCCTTCAGATACTATCTTCTCGAGAGGGCTGGCGACTTTAACCGGACTCTTGCCAGGATAAAGATAACGGTCCACAACTATCTTTTATTCCTGGCCGGTGAGGACACGTTTTACAGGAAAGGCCTGGCCTGGTGTGCGAAGAACAATCTTCTGGAGGAGGCTGTCGGGTTTTTCCCCATGATGGGGAGCTATGAGAGGACGGCAGAAATATTTGAGAAGAACGGGAAGCTGAACAAGGCGGCCAATTACTATTTTTACGCCCGCCAATTCGATAAGGCCGCTGGTCTTTACAGCCGGTTGAAGAGATTCGCCGCAGCAGGAGATGCCTTCTACAAGCTAGGCGACTACCGTGCTGCCCTTAAGATGTATCAAAGACAGAGACCTCCCAACAGGAAAAAGATCGCCAGGACGCTGGAAAAATCGGGAGAGCTTGACCAAGCACTCAAACTGTGGCAAGAGCTGAAAGACAGGAAGTCTGCATCAAGATGCCGGGCGAAAATGGAGAAAGCAAAACAGAGGGAGATCCGATTTCCCTCCTCTCATTCAGAGTTTTAGGAACCATTAAACTCCATCTTCTCACTAAATAATTTCCTCGGGGCTTTTTTTTAATAAGTAAAATCCTTGATTCTGGACGCCTTTTTTTCTCGTTCTTTAATCTATATAAAAATATATTGTAGGTTATGAGATTTCAAAAAATTACGATTTTTATTGCTGGGAATTATAAAAAGAGTAAAAAAATAAAAGAAATTTTCTTAAAAATATTATTGAATTTTTACATAATGTATATATGGCGACAATAACATTTCCTTTTGACATATAGCCAAATGCTCCATTTCGCTGGAAAGGGTGGAATCTCATTTGTCATCCTCAACAACTCTCCAATGACCGCCTTTATCTGGACCTATCCTTTTTATTAATCCTTTTTTCTTTGAACGAGTAATATGTTTTTCCACTGCCCTCGGAGAGATTCCAATAATCCTGGACATTTCTTTAGCAGTAATATATTGATTTCCTTTAATCAATGTTAATATTTTCTCCGAACTTTTCTCCGAACCTTCTCCGAACTTTTCTCCGATCTGTTTCATTTGTGGTCTATTAAAAATAATCGAGAACCAATTTTTATTTATATCAAACTCAGGGCCTTTCATCAAAAAAAACCAATCCTTCTTCTTGGAAAAATTTTCTAATTTCATCTCTGCCTAACTGTTGAGAATTAGAACCGATTCTTAAGTAAAACTTTCCAGTTGTTGAATAGGGTTTATCCACACCTTCAGTAATATCAATAACTAATACATTGCCAACCACATAGATAGAAACATTTATAGAAGGGTCTAAATTCCTCGCGATATCATAGATTTGGGATTTTAGTCTGTTTGTTATTTTAATGTCTATTATTTCACCACCATCAGTAACTCCTAATAATATTTTTCCACCATTGGCATTTGCAAAAGCACAAACATCTACAGCTATTCTTTTGGAAAAAGATTCTTTGAACTCCAAGTTATATCCTTCTCCTTGACCGATTAAAAACTTTAATTCATCAATATCCATTTTCAAAACTCCAATGCTGATCAGCGTCAATAATAATTGACATCAGTCAGTAACATATCTATTTTTTAAATAGCTTTGTCGCTAGTTTATGAAGATCTGAATTTGCAAGTGCAACTACTTTTTTCTTAACAGAGCGAGAAAAATATTCACTCTCTGTCTTCGTCATTTTCTCTCCTTTGAGTTTTTTCATAAATAACTCTTTCTGCTTATTTGAAAACAGCTGCGATAAGGAGTATTCAAATTCAAAATCATCTTTCATCCTTACATAATCTTTAAAATTTAATTCTGCATGTTTGAAATAATTCTTGAAGGTACTTGCTACCCTGACTGAAGATAAGTGTTTACCTGTCCATTTTAAGTCTTCTTTAGCTTTGAAACCATAAAGAAATTTATCGAAAAGCTTTTTATTAAAGTAATTAGAGTTATATAACTTATCTGAGTAGGAAAATTTTAATCCGAGATATTTATATAGAGCGAGTGACATTAATACTAACTTCTTAAAGTCATTTCTCTCCTTAGAATTTTTAAAGTTCCTTAAGGCTTCCCTGTAATTAAAAAGGTCCCTTTCTAAAGTATTAGCAAGCAATAATGGAAATCCTTCCCATAAACGAGAATCTTTGCTTTTAGTTACTTCAGCTAGTGTTTTATTTGCATTCACTGATGTCTTAGTTTCAAATAATGGATATCCTAGTTCTTTTACATTATTTAGCAGTTCTGTTTTTTTCATATCTTAAATCCTTCTTTATTTAGAGTTTTTAAAAAATGTTTGAAATTCTTTCTATTTTTATCATCCGATATATCGTATGAAGATGTTTCAAAAAATCTCTTTTTTAATTTTTGAATATTAATTTGCTTATATTTTGTCTTAAACAGAGCTTTACAATCTTCCATATCTGCAGATGTGTATCTAAATATTTTGCTAATTATTAGGTCATAGATATTTAAAATACCTAAATATATTGATGAAAATTCTTTGTATTTCAAATTATTTCTAGCTTTCAGAGGTGATTCTAACAAGCCAGTAGTATATATATAATTGCCAGGGTATAAATCAAATATAAATCCCTCATCTTTTTGCCATCCATATTGAGTTACTTGTTTATAACCTAGATCTTTCAATTTTCTTACTAAGTATCTACATTCACTTTCTTCAGGTATTATAAGATCAATATCTTTTGTGGATTCTTTTATGGTCATTAATGTCAACGCTGTTCCTCCGCATGCAATTAGATGTACCTTCTTCCTTAAGTAACTATCCCATATTGACAACGTATTTAATAGATTTTCTCTATCAATCCTATATTCATGCTTTTTGTACATTTTAATGCAACTTATTGTATTATTTTATACAATTATTTGTACATATACGTACAATTTCCATATATAAGATACGCCATAAATAGATATTTGTCAACATCTAAAATAAATTTACAAAAAATAAGCAGAGCATAAATATTTTCTGTAATACTTCATAGTTTGTTTACACAATGTATATTATCTATCGCAAACAGTTTAATCGAGAAAAACGGATAAAACTGCTCGTCCATTTCTATGAAGACAGGCTAAAGAGTAAAATAATTGAACAATCTTAATTTTTAATTCTGAGCCAATTTAAATTGACATAGGATTATAATTTCATTTTAAGTAAAGAAAAACTTATTTAGCTCATATAAAATTACTTGAAATTGTATCCCAAATTAAGTACAATTGTACTCAAATTGGAGTCAAACATGTTGGAATCACTGTATATTGCAAAATCAAAAATACGACAACATTTACTCGGTCTCTTCTTTACTAATCCATCCCAAAAATACTACCTCAGAGAACTGCAGCGAATATTAGGCTACTCTGCTGGTAACATACGCCGAGAACTTTTAAGATTTCAAAAAGATACTTTATTTCATACTCAAAAGGTCGGAAACCTGCTCTACTATTCCCTGAATACTAAACATCCCCTATTTGAAGAGCTGAGAAGTATCGTTTCTAAAACAGTAGGTGTTGAGGGAAGCCTGAGAAAAATATTATCGTCTATCAAACAAGTAAAAATATCTTTCATATACGGATCCTTCGCCTTGGAACACCAGAAGGCGACAAGTGATATTGATCTTATGATAATAGGAAATCCTGATATATCTAATCTAAATGAGAAAATTGCTAGCTTAGAAAAAAAATTAAAAAGAGAAATAAATATCACTATTTATTCTAGGGAGGAATTTGTCGCTAAGAAAAGAGACAAAAGCGGCTTTATTTTAGATTTATTAAAAAATCCGAAAATAATGCTAATCGGCAAGGAAGATGATATATAAAGAATCAAAAGAAAGTCTTCTCAAAGAGGTCTAATAAAAAAATGTCCCGTTGATATTAAGGCTATAATGAATTTGATAAAGAGAGCTTTTACCGACTTAGAAACGGCCAAAAGGAATCTGAGAGCCGACGAAGAATGTGCTTTCAATTATGCATATAACGCCATGTTGCGCTCTGGATTAGCATTAATGTTCAGTAAGGGTTTCAGGCCTGAGATTAAAGATAAGCATTTAACCGTCGTGAGATTTGCAACTTCAATTTTAGGCCATGAATTTAAGACACTAACCAATAATTACGATTTTATGAGAAGAAAGAGGCACCGCTTTATTTACGAACCAGAAATACCATGTTCGACACAAGAAGCTGAAGATGCCATGAAAACCGCTAAAGATTTTGTAAATGCGATCTATAAACTTATAAAGAAAAAAAATCCTCAATTAGAACTTGATTTTTAACTAGATATAAGGAAATAAATGATGGAACATCTAGAAAGATTTCTATGAATGTTCTTTTTATTGGCTGCTTCTAGTTTTAATACGCCCTTCACTTTTTTCGCTATAACTAGAATAACAAATATTGTTATTCCATTCTTATGGACAGAAGTAAGCACCTTAAAGCAGCAAATTCTTCTCTTTTCATAAGACGAATATCTCATAAACATTCATCTACAAAATTTAAAGCTTGACATTACTTTCACTTTTATATACATTTTCACCGTACGGTGAAAATGACTTAAATAGTGAAAATGGATACAAAAGAATATATCACCAAATTTGAAAATAAAATAAAGGAAGTTCTCTGTGAAATACCATCAATTTCAATAGAAAAAACTAAAAAAGATGTCAGAATATCTCCTCTTTTTCAAGCCGATTTAATTATGGAAATATTTTTAAACAATAAGAGAAAAAACATAATTGTTGAAATAAAAACTGTTGGAGAGCCCCGATATATAAGATCTGCTGTCCAGCAATTATCTTCTTATCTGAAGAAAACTATCGATGCTTATGGAATTATTGCGTCGCCTTATATAAGTGAAAAAACCGGGGAGATCTGTAAAGAGGGAAACATTGGCTATATAGACCTGTCAGGTAATTGTGTTCTTTCTTTTGACACAATCTATATAGAGAAAAAAAATTACAAAAGTATTGCATGCAGAAAAAGAGATCTTAAATCATTATTTTCAAAAAAAACAACACGGTTATTGAGAATACTACTAAGCCGTCTAGAAAAAATCTGGACTCAAACTAATCTATCGAATGAATCAAATGTGAGTATTGGCCTAACAAATAGAGTTATAAAAAGGCTTTACGATCTAGAATATATAGATTTGGACCAGAATAAAAAAATTTCGTTAAAAAATCCTACAAAATTATTGGATCTTTGGAGAGAAAACTACTCCTATTTAAACAACGAAGTCCAAGGCTTTTATTCCCCATTGAGCCGAAAAGAATTTGAAGAGCGTCTAATTGAATATATGTCCAAAAGAAATATAGATAAATACGCTTTTACGCTTTTCTCCGGAGCCGAATTGATTTCTCCTTTTGTCAGGACAAATCAAACCTTCTTTTATTTTTCAGGCGACAGAGAAAAATTGACAAAAGAAAATCAAATAAAACCGGTTACCTCTGGAGCCAACGTAATTATCCTCAACCCTTATGATGAAGGTGTGTTTTACGGGATACAAAAAGTCCAAAAAAGAAATGTGGTTTCCAACATCCAGCTTTATCTCGATCTTTATAATTACAAAGGTAGAGGAAGAGAACAAGCAGAATACCTGAGAGAAAAGGCCATAAAATTTTAGGTTATTTAATGAAGTTAAAGAGTCAATATTCTTCAGTTAAAACGAATTCTTGTTTTTCAATTATTGTGGAATTAATGACTTATTTAAAAAAATACAGCCATAATATAGTGTTAGTAGGAGGATGGGTTCCCTATTTTTTGTATGGAGATATAAAGGCAGAAGAGCAAAAGCATGTGGGCTCTCTGGATGTTGATCTGGCTTTGAACTTTCTTTTAATACCTGAGCAAGATTATCAAACAATAGCAGATATTTTAGAAGAAAGAGATTATAAAAACAGAAAAGATAGAAAAGGGAATATTATCCACGCCAGCTATGAAAGAACTTTTACTGACGAAAACAATAATGAACAAATTATTCAGGTTGACTTTTTGGCTTCAGAATATGGTGGATCAAGTAAAAATAAAAGGCATCAAAGAATCCAAGACATGTTAACCAGAAAAGGCAGAGGAGTAGATTTAGTATTTGAAAACTGCGTCGAAAGGAAATTAGAAGCAAGAATGCCAAATGGGGCCAGGAATGAAATCAAATTAAAGGTAGCTAATTTTTGTTCAATTATCGCTACAAAAGCCTTTGCATTTTATGAAAGAGGAAGCGAGAAGGACGCTTATGATCTATACTGGCTCTTCAAGAATCATCCAAAGGGTGAGGCAGGTGTAATTAAAGAATTATCAAGAATGAAAAATAACAAATTGTTTATTCAAGCATTAAATTTAATTAAAGAAAGTTTTAAAAATCTTGATTCATTGGGTCCAGTTGCAGTAGCAAATTTTTTCGAACCAATTGAAGCTGAAGAAAGAGAAATTATCATGCGTGATTCATATGAAATTATTTATAGGATAATGAAATACTTAAAAATATAGCCACTCTTGTTACAGTAGATGTCACAGTAGTGTCGCAGTAATTCATAATATCTTGTAGGATCTGTCTTACTTTTTGCTGTCTCTTTAATTAAACCTAAATCAACCATTTTTGAGAGATCACGTTGAACGGTTCTTCTGACCAAAGAGTTGTTGAATAGGGGTTATCCACACCTTCAGTAATATCAATAACTAATACATTGCAACCCACATAGATAGAAACATTTATAGAAGGATCTAAATTCCTAGCGATATTATGATCCGGCTGGTAGTTTTTTAAACATCAGATCCACCACCCGGCCGGTATTGACCAGAAAACCGGAAATCCGGCCCTGCTCATTTCGCTGGAAATTCAAACGGATAAAACCTTCAGAAATACTGAAGGCATCCCGGATTAAAGGATTAAAGGGATCTTTGGGAAAGTTTCTGAACCTTATGTATAATTTCCCGTCACGAACCATAAATCTGTACTTCACATCCAGTTCTTCGGAATAATAGGTGCCTGCGTATTCCTTCAGCTCCGCTTCAGTGGGATCAAAAGGTTCGATGCGTTTTCCAGGTATCGGGTCTTCACCAGGGATGAGGACTGTGACTCCGGCGTACTTTCCGTTTTCTTGGTGGGAGAAACGTACAATCACTTCTTGAGGTATACCCAGCATGATGAATTCGGTTACAGATATTGGGGCCAGTTCTGTCCGGTTGGTTTTGGAACGGACATAGTAGAGCTTTTTATTTTCCAGAACAATCCGGCGCAACAGTTTTGATGTTTCCAACCAGTAAGTGCCTTCGCAGGCAAGCAGCTGCTTCTCTTTTAATTTTTTCTTTTTTGAGGCCGGTTTTTTCTCTTCTTTTTTGGGTTCTTTAAATTTTTTCGCCAGATAGATGTCTGTGACCTGCTGGCATAGTCCCCTGGGTTGGGAGGAAGCCAGGTTAGAGAGTACCACCACACCGAATTTTTCCCCCGGGAAGTAAAGCATGTGGCTGCGGAATCCCGCATCCCCCCCTGAATGGTCGATGGTTTTCAGACCTTTATATGTTCCAATGTCCACACCCCGGGCGTAGGAGATCTTTTTACCATTATTCAGCACCCCCTGGGTCACCATGCGGTCAATGACCTCCTTGCCACCGATGCGTTTCTCATCAAAATTGCGCATCCAGTTGGCCATGTCTTCCACAGTGGTAAACAGGCTGGTGGCTCCCACATTGGCATAGTTCAGCACACTCTTTTTTAATCCCTTTTCTTTATCCTTCGTATAAGAATAGGCACGGTTCTTGACAATCTGCTCATGGTCGATGTGAAAGTGGGTGGAACTCATTCCCAATGGGTCAAAGATATTTTCCTTCACCCATTCTACAAAGGGCTTACCACTAATTTTGGAAACGATTTCGGCCATCAAGCTGTAGCCCGTATTGGAGTACATGTAACGGTCGCCAGGCGTAAAGTTCAACTCTTTCTGGCGTTTAACCACGTCCAGGATGTGATCCTGGGTGATTACATCATCCATTCGCCAGCCAGACATGATCAGCAGTTCCCATTGATCCCTCATACCAGAAATATGATGCAACAAATGACGAATGGTTATTTTTTTTCCAAAATCAGGAATGTCGGGCAGATATTTGTGGATGTCATCGTCCACCGATAGTTTGCCCTGGGCCTCCAGTAGAGTAATGGCCATGGCAGTAAACTGCTTGGAAACGGAAGCCACATGGAAAATGGTGGAAGGAGTAATGGGAATCTTATACTCCAACTGGGCGCTCCCGTACCCTTTGCGAAATACCACCATCCCTTCTTTTAGTACGGCAACGGCTGCACCGGGCGATTCCGGCTTTTCAAAATCGGCAAATATCTTGTCGATTTTCGCCTCCATAGTAGAATAAGGTTTCTCTTCCTTTTTCTCTTTAACTAATGCCGTTGACGTAACCAAAACCAAAAAAAACAGTGCAAAAAGAAAAACACATCCCTTCATAAAATATTTCATCCGATCCTCCTTTGATATCATGGTTAAATAAATCTATTTCTTGGGCAAAAATGGGACAAAATTCACAATCCACCAAAACCTAATCCCCTGCTTAAAGGGTTCGATTTTTTCATAATCAACCCCAGATTGTGCGTATTCTTTTGCCATGGTAACTACTCCTTTTCCAGCTCTTCTAAAACATCTTTTGAAGGTTCATTCGGAATAACTGCCACTGTCTTTCCATTGTATTCGAATATTTCTTTGTCATCATCTGTAATCTCTCCGATAATAGCTGCTTTTTTTCCATTGGACTGAATCGCAGCCAACACATGTTCAGCATGTTCAGGTGCAACCTGTACTGCAAATCTGCCCTGGGTTTCGCAAATCAAGATCTCTTCTGAAGTTAATCCATCAACCTTAACAGGCGCCTGAGTCAAGTCCGCTCTTGCTCCAAATCCACCGTAACGGGCTGATTCGCATACTGCTGCACCAATGCCAGCTGCCCCTAGGTCAGAACACGCTTTAACTTTTCCGGTCTGAAAAGCAGCCAGAGTTGCTTCCATAGTTTTTTTCTCTTCTTCAAACAAAGCTATTGCTGGCTTCATTTCCTTGACCAAACCTGCCCTGTATAGAGTGTCGTTCCCATCATTGTCAGTTTCTCCAATGAGGATAATTTTGTCTCCAGCTGATTTGGCTGGCTTAGTCAAAGGTTCAGGGGTTATCAGCTCTCCTATTACTGACACTACTACTGCTGGGACAACATCTGAGAAAGATGTGGAAAGGCCTCCCCCAACAATGAAAACGTCCATGGTTTTGCACATATCCCTTACTCCCTTCATTATCAAACCAAGTCTCTCTCCGCTGGTCATCTCAATACATTTTCCGCAGGTGCATTTTCCTTCAAAGCCGCACGGCCCGACTAATACTTTATCTCCAATTGGCCGGGTTCCGACAAAATTTAAGAGGAAAATTGGTCTTGCACCCATGGCAAGAACATCACGCATTGCTCCTCCAGCTCCGGTTGCAGCAGCATCATAAGGTCTTGGCACACAAGGAGAACAATGGCTTTCCATTTTACCGACGATTAACCTTTCGATGTTAGGCAATTTGAAAACAGCTGCATCATCCCCTGGTCCTATTATTAAAGCACCTGGCCAAATTCTACCGACTTCATGATTTAATGCCTCGATTGCCTTAAAGTCAATTGCCTTGTCGATATTGTGATGCAAATGCAAAAACAATGCATCCATCAACGCCCTTTCAACCGTATTCATGTTTCCTCCTCCGAAGGATTAAATTTTTTATTCTATACAAGCTTTCGCTTCTGTGCGAAAGACAATTATAAAGATAGCAATTCCGACGACATTTGATAAATTTCACGTCTCGTTCGTACTGAAATCTATTTTATTCAGAATACCACAATCTTCAACAATTATATTTAACTTGATGTTTTTTCAGAAGCAAAGAATTTATAAAATGGCTATTCGAATCTTATTCTGCCCACCTGCACCCCATAAGTGCCATTTTATTTTATGAATCATTTTATTTGCAACTTCCAGGGATTTCAGTGCCTGAGATTCAGTGTAATTATTAAGGAATTCCTTGGCTATCGCCTTATCCTGCCTATATAGATCAAGAGCACTTTTTTCAATCGTTGGTTGAAGGGCAAACTGCTCATCCTCAAAATCACTCCAGATCTTTTGAACAAACTCTATTG
>Ga0209986_10002684_pt1 | contig 16106 bp, 14 predicted proteins | sample BlataG_FD_183168 | JGI IMG/M metagenome (GOLD analysis project Ga0209986, IMG submission 183168) | Deep subsurface microbial communities from Black Sea to uncover new lineages of life (NeLLi) - Black_00105 metaG (SPAdes) (version 2) | ecosystem: Environmental > Aquatic > Marine > Oceanic >...
AACATCACCTGTTGCTGGATTGGTATCTTGATTCATGAGTGTGGATTCTGAATCCATCCATTCACCATCTATAAGGAATTTCAATCTTCCATAATTCTGCTTCACTTCCTTTAACTTCATAGAAAAACCTCCTTCTTCATTTGGATTTGAGTATTGGTCTCCAAAGGCCTCTGCTCATCAAGCTCCCTCTGAACCTCCAATCCCTTTTCAATATGTTCCTTTGTGAGTCTTTCTGCCAGAATTTTATCCTCTGCCTTGATCGCCTCCAGGATCAATCTATGATACCTGCAAGAGGATTTGAGATGCCCTTTTTTGGTAAATGATCTGTGGCTTACCCTTTTGATCTGATTGTTTAAGGATTGCACTATCTTTCTCAACCTTCCATGGCCTGCTAAACTAGCGGTTGTCTCATGAAAAAGATTGTTTAATTCCTCGTATTTCATGATATCAGGATTGATATCATTATCAGCAATTATCTCCATCTCTGCTACGATCCTCTCCAGTCTCCCTATGCCATTATCAGAGATTCTATCAATTGCAAGTCTCACCGCCAGGGTGTAAAGCGCAATCTTTAGGGTATAAATTTCCCAGATGTCATTGCTCGTTACCTCAGATACAAATACGCCCCTTCTTGGCTCTCGCTTTATCAGACCCTCTGCCTCAAGGATTTTAAATGCCTCCCGGACAGGGGGGCGACTTATTCCTAATTGGGAAGAGACCTCCTGTTCCTTAATCCTTCGGCCTGGCCCAAGCTTCCCCCCAATGATCAGGTTCTCTAGATACTTTACTGCATAATCAACGATTGATTTCGATTTTATCTTCATATCTTCTACTCATGCTCATTTTCGGATGCTATGGGAGCCTGGGCCTTTGAGCACCATTTCCATAACGCGCTCTAATTTTGCAGGCAGGTCTAACATCTTTACATTTATTGCTCTGTTAATGGCACTGATAATCGCGGGTGCTGTGGGAATAAGGGCAGGCTCTCCCACACCCTTTGCACCAAACGGGCCACTTGGTTCCTGGTCTTCCACGATAATCACCTCCACCAGCGGTACATCCATACTTGTGGGATAAAGATAATCAGTGAAAGATTTGGTTTTCCCTGGATTGAATTCTTCCATGAGGGCATAACCTATACCCATAGCTACACCACCGATTATTTGTCCTGCTACATTTGCTGGGTTAATGGCCTGACCAACGTCAACAGCAGCAATAACATGCTTTACGGAGACCTCCCCGGTTCCGGTATCCACCTCAACTTCGGCATAATAGGTGCCAAAGGTATAGGTGGCATAAGGAATTCCCTGGCCGGTTTCCTTATCCAGTAAGGTAATAGGAGGGTCAAAACGGCCTTCTCCTATAGCTATTTGACCTTTTCGATTTATTTTTTTAGCCAATTCTTTTAAAGTTATGACCTTATTACCTCCTTTGAATTTCCCCCCTTCATAGGTTAAAGTTCCAAGGGAGACCTTGAGTTGGCGGGATGCCTCCTCTGTCAATTTCTGGATAAGATTTTCGGCTGCTAACTTCACAGCATTTCCAGAGATATAGGTCTGCCGGCTGGCTGAAGTTGCCCCGGCATCGGTAGTTAGGCTAGTGTCTGCTCGAATAAGGCCCAAACTCTTATCAGAAACCTGTAATGCCTCGGCAGCGATCTGGGTTAAGACCGTGTCAGAACCCTGTCCGATATCGGCTGCCCCTGTATACATTGTTATCTGGCCATTCTCATCCATATCTATCTTGGCAGTTGATGGATTGGGCAATCCTGTATTTCCGATACCATACCAAAATGAGGCAATGCCCCACCCCCTCTTTATCCACGGCTTTAGTGTTATATCCTTGTTTTCTAAGTTCTTTTCTCTTCTTTCCTTAGCATCCTTAACCTTCTTTAAGGTCTCTCTAATTCCAACACTTGCATTTAATACCTGTCCTGTAGTTGTAGTAGATCCTGGCTTCAAGGCATTTATCATGCGGATCTCGAAAGGATCTATCCCCAGAGCCTTGGCCAAGGAATCCATCTGGCCCTCATGGGCAAAACCTACCTGAGGGACACCAAATCCTCTCATCGCCCCAGCCCATATTTTGTTTGTATAATAGACATCCCCATGGATTTTAACATTAGGGACTTCATAAGGGCCGGCTGCATGAGCCGCAGCCCTGGATAGGACAGCCAATCCATAGGAGGCGAAGGCACCAGTATCAAGTGTAAATTTAACTTCAACAGCCGTAATCCGGCCGTCACTCTTCGCCCCTGTTTTATAATGCATTACCAAGGCATGCCGTTTAGCCGCTGCCTGCATGGTTTCTTCCAGTGTATAGCGCAATTTTACCGGCCTTTTTAGGTGTTGAACCGCCAGGGCAATCAGGGCCTGAACGGATATATCAAGCTTTCCCCCAAATCCTGCGCCTGTAGTTGTCTGGACTATCCTGATCTGATCGACATCTAAGCCAAGTGCCGCAGCCACGTCACGCTGATCATAGTGAGGATTTTGTGTGGAGACATAAATAATAATAGTCCCCTTCTCATCAAGTATGCTTACACCTGTCTCTGTCTCCAGATAGCCATGGGCAGCCATAGATGTAGTATATGTTTCCTCTATAATTATCTCTGCTTCGGCAAAGCCTTTATCTACATCACCCTTAATGATATTCCGAGAGAAGAGTAGGTTGCCACCTTCGTGAATGGGCTCGGTAGTACATCTTTTGGCCTCTTCAATAGTGAAAAAAGGGGAAAGATCCTCATATTCCACCTTAACCGCCCTCACAGCCTCCACTGCAATGGATTCAGTTTCAGCGGCCACCAGAGCTATGGGATCACCCACATACCTCGCCTTTCTTTCTACTAAGATTTCCTGGTCCTTGGTAATGATGCCATACCGATTAGGGCCTTTGATATCTTTAGAGGTAAATATCTTGATGACACCTGGGATGAGCTCAGCCGCTGAGGTATCAATTTTTTGGATTATGGCATGGGGACGAGTACTTCTTACGACTTTCAAATGGATGATACCATCTACCTTAATATCATCTGCATAGGTTGCCTTCCCAAGAACAGCTTCTCTGGCTCCGCGTCTTTCAATACTCCTGCCCACTGTCCTCATTTATTCATCCTCTCTTCTCTAAGGCATCCTTAATTGCCCTGATAACCAAACCTTTAAGTGCCGGCTTCTTATACTCAGGTATCCACTGGATATCAGTCTCATCGATCGCCTTTATGGATACCTCTTCCGCTGCTAACTCAATGATCCTATCGCTTGGCCTTTCTCCCTCCAGTATCTTTTCTGCCTCTCGAATCCTTACCGGTGTTGGAGTAACTGAGCCGGGAGAAATTCGTGCCTCAAGGATATGTTCCCTATTCTCATCCATGAAAAGAATCACGGCTATACTCATCTGGGCAATATCCATGGCCCTTCTCCTGGTAACCCGTTGAAAAGAAAAAGGGGTATCCTCAGGCAACTTCTCCACCTCAATCTCAGCAATCAATTCATCCCTGGCCAGGATGGTTTTATGTGGTTCGAGGAAAAAATTGGCCACTGGAACCAACCGCTCCCCATCTCGGCTTATGATCTTAAGCCGGGAATTCAGGACCATAAGGGCTGGTACTGTATCTGCTGCTGGTGATGCATTGCCAATATTGCCGCCTATTGTTCCCTGGTTGCGAATTTGAGGTGAACCGATTACACCAGCACCCCGGGAAAGCACAGGTGCATATGTGTTTAAAATATTAGACGTAACTAATTCTGTATGTGTAACTGTAGGGCCAATGGAGATTTTATCTTTGTGGACTTCTATCTTTTTAAATCCTGTAATGTCCATGAGATCAACAATGTAGTTCACTTTGACCTCTCCACTCCCTAATTTGACCATCAAATCTGTGCCACCTGCAATCACCTTTGATTTATCCCCATACCGAGAGAGGAAATCCGCTGTATCTTTTAGGTTATTAAAGGATAAGTAATCAAATTCTGGCAAAATCATGGCTTATCTTTCCTTAACTATTTGGCCGCGGATTTACGCTGATTACCGCTGATATTTTTTCTTTTATTATCTTTGTATTTAAACCTATCTGTGTTTATCTGTGTAAACCTGCCTGCCGTCTGGCAGGCGGGTCTGTGGCTTAATAGTTACATTTCTCTTTTTAAATGCTGACTCGGCTGCCTCCACAATCTGCTGATAACCTGTGCATCTACAAAGATTACCCGAAATCGCCTGCTTAATCTCCCCCTGATCGGCACCAGGATTTTCATCATATAGCTGCTTTAATGACATCAACATTCCAGGCGTACAAAACCCGCACTGGACAGCTCCTTTTTCTACAAATGACTTTTGTAATGGGTGAAGCGATGACTCTGTACCGAGGCCTTCAATAGTTTGAATGGTTTTTCCTTTAATCTGAGGTGCAAGGATAAGACAGGAATTAACCGCCTTTCCATCCATAAGAACCGTACAGGAACCACATTCCCCTGCTTCACATCCCTTTTTAGTTCCAGTAAGGCCAAGATAATCCCTCAATAACTCGAGCAAAGAGATATTGGGCGGAATCTCCATGTCCATCTTTTTCCCATTAAGAACAAAGGTAATTTTTACATTTTTCATCTGATAATAGCCTTTATTCACCCTCCCCCTCACCTCATAAGAGCTAACTTAAGAGGCTAATTCAATTTAAAAGTGTATTGAATATCGAATACCCGCCTGCCATGCATCGAAATTGGTGTTAAGGTGATAAATGTCGCCCTACCATCACTTTACGGTATTCTACACGAACAACGCAAAGGCATTGCGGGTATTCGACATTGTCCACCTCATGAAAAATAATAGAACTATCTAATCCACTTAATAAGACTATATTTATCGCATAAGTTAGCGCATATGCCCTCTCACGCCCACTTACCGCATCATCATATTGGGAAGGAGCAGGGCAATTTTGGGGAATATCGTGATGAGAATGACTATCACAAATATTGACAACAGGAATGGGAGCGTCCCACGAAAGATCTCCTCAACCGACACATCCTTCACCACACCAGCAACGGTAAAGATATTAAGCCCCATTGGCGGGGTGATCAGTCCTGCCTCCATCATAAGGACAGCGATGACACCAAACCAGATGGGATCAAAGCCGAGTGCCAAGATTATCGGGAAAATAACCGGCAACGTCAATACCATCATTGATATTGCATCTAAAAAGCAACCCAAAAAAAGATAGATGACCACAATTATGGCATGGATAAGGTATGGGGTTACTTGAAGTCCTGCAACCCACTCCGCTACCTTCATGGGGATCATTGATAAGGCCAAAAAATAGCTGAAGACATTGGCTCCAGCCACGAGGAACAGAACCATTACTGAAATTCGAATGGCTTCTTGGAGTGCCTGAACAAGATTCTGCCCGGTTAGTTTCCTTTTGATTAGAGCAACAAGGAAAAGGACCGTAGCGCCTATTGCACCAGCCTCTGTGGGGGTAAAAAAGCCCAGGTATATGCCTCCCATTACCACTAAAAAGATCGCCAGCGGCTCCCATATACCAGTGAGTGCTTTAAATTTCTCTCTCCATGTAACCGGTTCAGGGCTGGCAGGAGCTAAACTCGGGTTCAGCTTAACCCTTACCACAATAATAGCTATATATGCTGCTGCCAGGGTCAGCCCGGGAATCATGCCAGCTACTAAGAGCTTCCCAATAGACTGCTCCGTCATCATACCATAAACAATGAACCCAATACTTGGCGGAATAAGAAAACCCAGTGTGCCACCAGCAGCTACACTCCCTGTAGAAAGCCTTGGGTGATAGTTAAAGCGCTTCATTTCCGGAACAGCGATGGTTCCCATGGTGGCTGCTGTAGCTACTGAAGAACCGGAGACAGCAGCAAACCCGGCACATGCACCAATCGTAGCAATCGCCAGCCCCCCTGGTAACTTCCGGAACCATTTATCAAAGGCTCCGTACAAATCTCGAGTCATCCCTGAACTACCGGCAAATCCTCCCATAACTATAAAGAGCGGTATGACCGTATAGGGGTAAAAAGCAGAAACCTCGTAGACTGTACGTGCAGCTACAGGTAGCGCTGCCTCTAAGGATGTCAGATATGCAATTCCCACAAAGCCCACAAGCATCAACGAAAAGGCAATGGGCATTCCCAGGAATAGTAGAAAAAATACTAAAATAGTTCCGATAATACCTATAACTACCGGGTCCAAGGTTATCTCCTCACCAGTTTTTTCACAGAATCTGAAAGATCAATCAGGAGTTCCAGGCAGATAAAGATACCTGCTACCGAGACAAGTAGCCTGAACGGGAACTGGGGGATTCTGAGCATGTCTGAAACAGTTCGTTCTTCGATTCCTACAACCCAGCCCTGCCATGCCAGTATGGAAAGTATGAACAGGCTGAGAAGGGTGGTCATTGCATCCATGATTAGCCCTGCCCGTTCGGGGAGTCGAGATACAAGCATTGATACGCGAACATGCCCTTTCACCTGGTGCGTGTAGGCAACACCTAATAGAATAAAAATGGCTAACATGTAACTGGATACCTCGACCGCGCCGGGGATAGGCCAGGCCCATACGGCCCGGCCTATCACATCAGCAGCAGTAAGTAGCATCATAGGGATGAGCAGAAACATGCCCACTAAACATAGGTAAAAGTCTATTCTTTGTATCCCCTTCTTGATTGTAGTTAACCATCCCATCGCTTAACTCTATCCCTGTAAGCTGATAACTATTTCCATTCGGGCGGGCATGCTACGCATTTTACACCCTTCTTTTCGGCCTCCTCGCTGTACATCTTCACTACCTTTTTTGCCGGAAGCCCCTTCTTCTCTAAATCTGCAACCCACTTTCTCGTCATATCCTGAAATCCTGCGAACCAGCGATTCTCTTCTTTCGGGGGAAGTGTATAGAGTTCTACTCCTTTTTTAGCGATCTCCTTCATCATGACCTTGTAGACATCTCTGGTTAATCCACCGGTAGTGCGGAAGGGATTTGAGCATACCTCCTCTATGATAGGTTTGAGGTCGGCCGGTGTCCTGTCCCAGCTCTTCTGGTTCATTATTACACCTTCAGTAACACAACCGAAGGTAGCGATCACCCCATGCTTTGCAACCTCAAAGAGCTTGAATGCAAGAACTAACGGAGGACAGGTAACTATTCCATCTACAGTACCTGTCTCCATAGCCAGATATACTGCACCAAGTGGCATGAATACCGGCTCTGCCCCTAATGCCTTAATGTAGTTCGTTTGGTGACCCCCCGGGGTCCTTATTCTGAGTCCTTTGCAGTCTTCAAGAGTGCGAACCGGCTTCTTAGTCCATAAGAAGGCCTGGATGCATCCGTTCAATTCAATCATCTTCACACCAGGGAATTCCCGATGAAGGATACGCTTGTACATCGCATTCCCTATATCAACACCAATGTCTTTGCCATCCACCCAGACAGCCAGCGAGAGCACATCGCTGAGAGGAAAGCGCCCCGGTGTCCAGGTCGCAGTAAAATAGCCCATATCAGAGAGTCCTTTGGCCGCGATATCGTAATGCTCCGGCCCTTTACCCAGGGCACCTCCAGCATACATGGTGTAGGTTATCCGCCCATTACTCCTCTTTTTCAACTCTTCAAGCATTGGCACAAAAACAGTCTTAACCTCTCTGGCTACAGGAGGGTGCCAGGTGCTAAATTTAATATGCATCTTAGACTGTGCTGCTGAATTATTGCTAACAACCAACAATAGACTGACTGCCAGTACAGCAACAAAAGAAACTATAAACATCTTCTTTTTCATCACTTCTCCTCCCTTAAAAAAGTTTATGTCATTAACCTCAACCTGTTCACGTCTTTCCTATGGTACCACCCCCTTTCAAACAGTTTACGATCTCGCTCCACCTCTGATCATCCAACCCTTTGCTGAATTGAGGTAAGTGATCACAGGGCCAATCCATTTTATTTATCAAGGGATATGATGGCTTTTCTGAAGTGACTGGTGTGAGGACGCCGTCTTTTCGCGGCTTATCATCGGGGGAAACCGCATGCCCCGACCTGTCGGGGCAATGCGGAGGGGGTAAGAATCCCCCGCAGATAAGTCGCTGAAAAGACCAGCCCATGAACCTTGGAACTGAAGAAAAGCCCTCATATCCTTGTCTATCCCGTTAACAATTACAAATTGACCTTCATTAACGCCTTATTATTTTCAAGTCCAGTTCCTTTAGGATGGTTATCCCCTTCTGTTTCATCTCTTTCAAAGCCTTTGCCGAGGTATCGGGTGCCACTCCCTTGCATAAATCCTCTACAACGAAGACCTTATATCCTGCATCAGCCGCATCTATAGCTGTTGCCTTCACACAGTAATCGGTTGCTATCCCATAGACAATGAGCTTCTGGATCCCGTTTCTCTTCAGGATCTGATCCATCTCCGTTTTGGCTCCACCATCGTCCATAAATCCAGAGTAACTATCATATTTTGTATCCCTACCCTTTTGAACAATGGCCAGGAAAAGATTATTGTCCACGAGGACCCTCGCATTTTCAGTTCCCTGTATACAATGAGGGGGCCAGAGAACTTGAGTCCTTCCCTCGATCTTGATAACCTCAAAGGCCTTCTTCCCAGGATGATTAGTATAAAAGGATATATGGTCTGCAGGGTGCCAGTCCTGGGTGCCGAAGATAAGGTATCCCTCCTTGCTGAGGGTCTCAGTAGCCTTCTGAACCTTTTCAACGAAGGCCTTGTCTGTGCCATTGACTGCTAATGATCCTTTCTTCCATGTGGTGAAATCACCCTGGACATCCACCACAATGACCCCTATCTTTCCCTCGGCAATGGATATAGCTGGAGGGAGAAAAATTAAGAAAGTTAAGCTGATAACTAAAAGGCACAAAACTATTAATAAGTTGTTCGATTTCATTTCCATCCTCCTTTTGATTGTAAAATAATTAAAATAAAGTCACCCTACAAATACAAGATTAATTAATATATCACCCCCTTTCTTTACGATTTTATCTCCCTAGATAAAGATTGGCTTATCTCTATCCAAAATGGATAATATCTAAAAATTATCTCCCTTATATCAAATAATAGGGGAGGCCATTTACAATCTTTAAAAAACACCTTCTTATAACTTTAATAAAGTCTTCTTTCTTTTCAGTTTTAAGAGCTATCTTTGAAAACTGTAAAGTCCTGTACATCTGAGAAACACGTCAATCTTCCTTGTTTGTTCATATACTGTTAGTTAAAGTAAAAATAACAATAACACACCCAATCCTACTGTTAAAAGATATTTAACTGTGCTTCTTTGTTTAAAAGGAAGTTTTTTCCATTTTTTTGTATTTTCTACAAAAAATAATAACTCTCTGATAAAACTTCTGAAAAGAATATGATGTATATTAAAATCATGATTTGGTAGCAGGCAAGAAGGCATTGGCATATCTTAGCAATAAGCCATTTATGGATTTCTAGAAATGTGAATTGTCTATTGTATACAAAAATTATAATCATACCTTTCTTTTGTCAAGAAAATTTCATTCAGCTTTTCTAAGAAAACTAGACTAAGTAGATTCAATTCTCCTGATTAATAAATCAGTTAACAATAATCTCAAAAAGAGATGAAAATTTATCTTTGGAAAATTTGTAGGATATATGGTAAATGTAGCTCACGAAAGTATAGTAATCTCTGTTCAGTGCATAGATTTTAAATCTTTGGATTATTTTACTTTTATAAAGGAGGTGTACCAATCTTGCCACATACAGCCACCTGGAAAGAGATTAAGGAAGGCCGGGTTACTGATATCTATTTTGAGAGAACAAAGAAAATCTTAGAGGCCAAAGGTATAGATTTGCATGTTAGGGCAGAGTTTATAGCTCATAATTTCCCGTCAAACTGGCCGTGGGCAGTGTTTGCAGGGGTTGAGGAATGTGCTGAGGTCCTAAAAGATCTTCCAGTCGATGTCAGGATGATGAAAGAGGGAACCATATTTGATACTATACAACCTGTAATGGAGATCAGCGGAAAGTATCTTGACTTCGGCCAATATGAGACAACGTTCCTTGGCCTCATATGTCAGGCATCTGGTATAGCTACAATGGCTGCCAGGTGTAAAAAGGCAGCGGGCAGAAAAGAGGTAATAAGTTTTGGCGCCCGCAGGAGTCATCCCACAATAGTTCCATTGATAGAGAGAAATGCATATATAGGGGGCTGCGACGGTGTGTCTGCTGTTCCTGGAGCCAAACTCATTGGAAAAGATCCAGTGGGGACAATGCCCCATGCACTCATTTTGATTATGGGTGATACTGTAAAGGCCACAAAGGCATTTGACGAGGTAATCGAGCCAAGTGTTAGAAGGGTAAGCCTGATAGACACCTTTAATGACGAAAAGATAGAGGCACTTAATGTTGCAGGAGAATTAGGTGATAAACTTTATGCCGTCCGGCTTGATACACCAAGGAGCAGAAGAGGAGATTTCCTGGAGATTATGAAAGAGGTAAGATGGGAGCTTGATCTCAGGGGATACAGAGATGTAAAGATTCTTTTGAGTGGTGGCATTGATGAAAGGAGTATCGAAAGATACAATCTATTTGCAGATGCCTATGGTGTTGGAACAGCAATAAGCCATGCGCCTGTAGTAGATTTTTCTATGGATATAATAGAGATAGATGGTCATCCTGTTGCCAAAAGGGGAAAGATGTCAGGCTCAAAGAGGGTCTTACGATGTAAGGTGTGTTTTAACACAAGGGTTTGCCCTGTGAAAGAAAGGCCAGGAAGGTGTTCATGTGGAGGTGTTGAGGAAGAAATTTTGGTTCCATTTACCTCTAAAGGACATTTACTCCAGGCCCTACCCAAAGCTTCGCAGATCAGGGAATATGTTTTAGAGCAGTTGAGCAAGGTGGAACTATAAACTTACGGAATTTCTATAACTTATTGAAATCATGCCCCTTTTAATGGTGTTTAGATTAAGGTATCCACATGGAGCAATGGAATGTTGGAGTAATGGAATGTTGAGAAATAAAATTGGAAAAAATCATATCAATTGTTTTTCTTTATCTAACTCATCATTCCAGTCTTCCATTATTCCAATATTCCAATTTAGGTGAAACTCTTAAGTTCAACAAAGAAACTGAGTGGCTAAAAAATACAAAAGAAAGGTAGATAACCTAAGCCGTTTAATGAGGTACATATTGGAAACTAGGCCTGATGAATTTGGCCTTGTCCCGGATAAAGAAGGATACATAGCCATTAAAGAATTTATAAAGGCCATTAAGGAAGAACCCCATATGGGCTATGCCAGGGAATCCCATATAATAGAGGTTCTATTACATGATAGGAATGACGTTTTTGAGATTAACGAGAAAAAGATCAGATCTATCAAGCGAAACTTTACCCCAGTGGACAAGGATCAAGATCATGTTCATCCTCCAAAAACCCTATATAAGGGAATTAAAAGAAAAACATACCCCTATGTTCTCAAATCTGGCCTGTTGCCAGGATCAAACGAGCATATAGCAATGACAAAAGACAAAGACCTTGCCGTACGTATTGCACGTCGGTTAGATCAAAAACCAATTATTCTAGAAATAAAGGCAGAAGTAGCCACTGAAAATGGGATACCCTTTTTCCTTTTTGGTGATTCTATCTATCTCACAAATAGAGTCCCGATCCAGTTTATTAGTGGTCCACCGTTATCTAAAGAGCTACCTGCCAAAAAAGAGACCGTAGAGAAAGAAAGAGAAATCATTCCAGGATCATTTATTTTGCAGGCAGAAAGGGATCCAGATCTTAAGCGGCGAAAAAACGTAAAAAAAAGAATTGAGTGGAAGAAAGAGGTGAAAAAAGGCAGAAAAAGGGCAGGCCTTAGAAAAAGCAGGCTGCATTCATTTTTTTAATAAAGTATCGGAACCTTATCTAATAAAGTAATGGAGGCAATTATGGATCCAGTGGATATGCTATCTACAGTTAATCTGGGGGTCCCCCTTTATATGGTTATCTCTTTTGTCGCTATAATCTCTATATGTCTCCTGTTTAGTCGGATACAGTTAGGGCTTGCCGTATCATATCTTTTTGTCTTTTATATTGGATATTTTTACAATAAAACACTCTTGCTTAAAGTTATTGAAGGCTCTATTATAGGAACAGTGATATATGCAAGCCTTGGTCTTATTATCATTATTTTGGCCATTATCTCTTTCATTTCCTCCAATAAGTAAAACCCATTAGAATTCTGCACAAGACATTCTAACGGGATCAGCACATTTTACCCCTTAACCCTTTGTTGCTGAAGGTGGATTAAGGATTTCTTATGGCTGAGGGAAAGATAATTGAATACATTGACCAGAGAAAAATTGTGCTCTCTGTATGCCTGAAAGATAAGGGGAACAAGCTACAACTTTTAACCATATCTAACCATGAGGTAAGTATTTCTCCCAAAAGGGCTCTTCTCATTTCATCTGCCATTTTAAACACCTCTAGGTCAAAGGGAGAATTACTAAAGGAGTTAAAAGTAATTGAAAAAATACGAACCGATTATATGACACAAGCATCTGTTCAAGATCTCTGGGAACTCACTCATGAGGAAAATAGGGCTTTTACCTATAAATATCTTGCACAGCTTTCCTTTGGCAGAGATATCACTGATGATCACATATCTGCTCTGGTTAGGGCCCTCTTTGCAGACGGGGCCTATTTTAAGATAAAAGATGGCTCTTTTATCCCCAACAGTCCGGATAAGGTAGAACAAATAATAAAGGCAAGAGAAGCTGCTGAATTAAGAGAGAGGGAGCTAGCAGAAGGAGCGAATTTCCTTAGAGAGGTAATAAATACCAGCCATCCTGAGAAGCCTCCCTTAAAGGACAAGATTATTGAGCTACTCATTCAGCTTGCCCTTTATGGAAAGGATGCCCCAGATTATAAGTTCAGTAAGGAAATGTTTTCCCGGGCTGGAATAAAGAATATAGACAATGCTCGCCGTATGTTAGTGAACCTGAATATATGGGATGAGGATGAAAATCTTGATCTTCACAGGTTTAAAATCAGGCCCAATTTCAGTGAGCTTGCCCTTAAAGAAACAGATAGTGTAATGAAAAAAGAGGTAGACTCCACTGAACGGGAAGATCTGACAAGTATATCTATCTTTACCATTGATGGACCGCATACTAAGGATTTTGATGATGCATTAAGCTTGGATCCTATTGGGGAAGGTTATAGGCTTGGTGTTCATATTACCGACTTAACTCCATTTATCAAGGTTGACGGACACTTAGAAGAGAAGCCTCTAACAGAGCAAGCTCGATCTACCTTCCGGTTACCCAAATCCCCATGTTCCCGCCAAGTCTTTCTAATAATGCATTAAGTTTGGTAAAAGGCTTTAAGCGTTTTGCCATATCCCTTTTTGCACGTTTTGATAGGGAGTGGAACCTGAATGATTTTCATTTTACGCCCACCATCGTAAGGATAGAAAAACAGTTTACCTACGATCAAGTAAATACAGAATATATGGAAGAGCCGGTTTTTTCAGCTCTTTATCAATTGTGCCAAGCTCTGAGACAAAAGAGGGTTGAAAATGGCGCCATGCTTATCCCTCTTCCAGAAATCCATTTTGAATTCGACAATAATTCAGGTATATGTCCCAGATTGATAGAACAAAATACTCCCTCTAAAATTATCGTCTCAGAATGTATGATTCTGTATAACTGGTTAACAGCAAAATTTGCCTCTGAAAAGGGTCTGCCTATCCTTTATAGGAGCCAAGAATCACCTCAGGAAAGACTGTCAATTGATGACTCTAATTATATCTATTCTGTATTTCAGCAAAGGCGAAAGCTTCGGCCTCTTTTTATAGACACAATACCTCATCCACATAGTAGCCTTGGGGTTGATATATACACCAACGCAACCTCCCCATTAAGAAGATATACTGACGTGCTTGTCCAGAGGCAAATTCATTCTGTCATATTTCAGAAAAGTTCTATATATGAAGAATTGAGGCTTAAAGAGCTAAATATGGTGATACAGCAGACATTAAAAGATATTGATTTAATAAAGAGAAACCAGGTCCGGTATTGGATACTTAAGTATCTTGCAGGATGTATAAATGATACCTTTAATGCTATTATTTTCCAAAAACTTAAATATAAGTATTCGATAATATTAACTGATTTACTTTTCGTTGCTGATCTTCCAAAAGGAAGAGGTCTTGAGCTATCACCAGGTGAAGAGATAAAGGTGGCTGTTAAAAAATCGAATCCCTGGGATGACATACTAATCCTTGAGATAGCCAATTAACCTTATCACATCATTTGTGGATTGTAGCTCTAAACTATGCCTCAACTACTTTCTTTAAAATCAATGTACCGTTTCTATCATATACAAATATCTTAAAAATGAGTGGTCTATTGATTGATTTGTTGAGTGTATATTGACTGCTGATTGATTTGAATCTTTGTATGAAAAAACGCTGTCCACTTCTATAGTTTATAGGGATTCCATCTTTAAGCGGTGAGTTGGGATAAACCCAAACTTCAGATTTATCTGAATCCTTTATGCTGACAAGGACAAATATATACCCGCCAATAGGTTCCTCATTCACCTGTTTGTTTATAATTCTGAAGTCAACCTTAATTGTCGATTTATTTCTTTCTACCTTTAGTTCATCAATGTCCACAAGTTTGGTCAAAGATGATTCAGCATGGTCCACCATGGACAGAGGCCTTGGACTTTGATTTTTTTTCTCTGTAATATAATCGTCCAATAGGGCAATGTGCTGTTTAGATTCCTCAAGACTCTTTTTTGTCTTTATAAGCATTGCTCTAAGCTCAGCATTTTGATCTGCCAGTATTTTATTGTTTCTATAGTAATCAATGAATAGGTTGGTCAAAAAAATGGTCACTACAATATAGAAGATAAGAAACAGCGAAACCCATAATAGAAAATGGGCGGATATCTTAAATGTCCTTATCTTGCCAGCACCCTTAAAGATCATAACTGTCAGACGCTCTTTTGTCTTAGAGGGCCTTCTTATCTCCCTTTCCCTCTTCCTGATATCGCCCATGTCTCTCTCTTGATTTGTCATCTTCTATCTCTTTGAATCAATTCGGCCGTTGTTCCCTATCACGATATTGATCGGCACTGTACATTTCTCACAGCATTATGATAAGCAACCAAACTGTATATACAAGGGTAATTAGTTTATGCCTGGAACACCCTGGCAAAAATCTCATCCACATGTTTTAGATGATAATTGAGGGAAAATATTTTCTCTATTTCTTTATCGTCAAGATACTCTCGAACATCCGAATCGCTTAAAAGAAGTTGCTTGAAGCTTTCCCCAGTACTCCAAGCATTAAGAGAAATTCTCTGTGTCAGTGAATAGGCGTGCTGACGAGAGCATTCTTTTTCTATCAAGGCCAGTAACACCTGCTGGGAAAAAATCAGGCCCTTTAGTCTTTCAAGATTATGTGTCATAGTATCTTTATTCACCACCATATTTTTTATCATCCTCATTAATCGATTGAGCATGTAATCTATAAGAATGGTGCTATCTGGCGCAATTACCCTTTCCACAGAGGAATGACTGATATCTCGTTCGTGCCAAAGTGGCATATTTTCCATGGCAGCAATACAATTGGACCTAACAAGCCGAGCCAATCCCGAGAGGTTTTCTGAACCAATAGGGTTCTTTTTATGCGGCATCGCAGATGAGCCCTTTTGACCCGGGCTAAAGGCCTCTTCTACCTCCCCAACCTCTGTTCTCTGGAGATGTCTTATCTCTGTGGCTATCTTTTCAACTGAGCCTCCAAGGATAGCCAAGGTAGTAAAATATTGTGCATGCCTATCCCTTTGAATAATCTGAGTTGAAATCTCTGCATGTTTAAGATTCAAATGGTCACAGACATATTTTTCTATTCTTGGAGGTGTATTAGCAAAAGTTCCTACAGCCCCGGATATTTTTCCATAGCTTATTACATCCAATGCCTGCTTGAGCCGTTTGAGATTTCGTTGCATCTCGCTGTACCATACTGCCAATTTGAGGCCGAATGTTATGGGTTCTGCGTGGATACCGTGGGAGCGGCCTATCATGACTGTATCCTTATATTCAAAGGCCTTTTCCTTTAAGACATCCATGAGGTTGTG
>Ga0209986_10002686_pt1 | contig 16105 bp, 13 predicted proteins | sample BlataG_FD_183168 | JGI IMG/M metagenome (GOLD analysis project Ga0209986, IMG submission 183168) | Deep subsurface microbial communities from Black Sea to uncover new lineages of life (NeLLi) - Black_00105 metaG (SPAdes) (version 2) | ecosystem: Environmental > Aquatic > Marine > Oceanic >...
ATTAATATGCAAACTCACTCTTTCTATAATGGGTCTAGTATAAGGAAAAGATCTATTGATACCAGATCGAAGCAATCAGACAGATCAAACCGATCAAGAAGATCTGTAGGCATAGTATTCATTTTTGCAATAATTCTGATAATATCTTCTTTGACATTTGCATTTGGAATGACTTTGATAATATCATCTGAAAGTGATGAGACTGAGCAAGCAAGAACTCTCGGCGAATCCAAAATTCCAATAACACTTCAATTTCAACATAAAGATACTGTCATGCTTTGTGTTGATGTACCACCATGTGCACCTCCAAATGCTGCGCATGCATGGAACGATGCTGCAGGGGTAGATGGAATCTATGGCAACGCAGATGACTGCCCGCATTGCTCGGCATATTGCGCTCCTGGTAGTATTTCCATGATTGCAATTGCCTACGGAATGCCAGCTATAAGAACCCAGCAGGACGATATCTATGATAATGGAAAACAAACAGCTCCCGAAATAATGGGAAGCGGCATACTCGAGACTCATGGAGCTGGTATGTTTGATGGAAGTGGTGGTAGGGCCCCTGAGGTCCAGACCTCCTTATTGTGGGCGCTGGCACCGGGAGGCATAGGAATAATTCAACATGACTATTGGGGTACGGGCAATGTTCCTCTCACCCCTGCTGTACTGCAAGGCTATATCCAGAATTGGCAACCGGTTCTATGGCTCGATCATAGCGGTTGGCCCGTCAACCAATCTGTTAACTGGCCACCTTCTGATAAAAGACCAGACCAGGGTCACGCCAAAGTAATTGCGGGTTATAATGACAGTGATACAGCAGCAGATAAATCTGATGATATCTGTCTCATTTATGATCCATGGCCAGAATATATTGACAAATCAATTCTTCCAGTGAACGCAACAATGGGCCCAGGGAATACATATGATCCCTATTGGCTTCCGCTGAACGATGTGAATCTCAGCGATATCAGCGATGTATACTTGGTTCCCAACCAGGCTATTCCTGAGTTCTCTGTCATACTTATACCCATTATTGGTGTGATGATTCTTGCCATTATTGCCATGAGATGGAATTCTCGGGAGAGATCTGAATAATATTCATTTCGTAACAAGAGCAAAGAGATAACCAGTCTAGACATTTGTAATATCAGAATTTCCTCCTTCAATTATTTGTTTCCTGAAACATTAGCTTTAATTTTAGAGAGTAAAAATTGATTTGTTTGTTCAGCTTCTCAAATATTAAATCTAAGACCACCGATATATTGGTTCGATGTCTTGGACGAGAGCGGACTCAAAGGATGTGCTTCGGAAGGCACTCGGAACCTTGATTGCAGCAGGTCTAATAGCGATAGGTAGCGCCCTCATTGAAGTTCTTACTCCTTTGGTCTTGGCTATCATAATGTTCAGTGCAGCATTGCTTATCTTTATCATACTCTGGAAGGCAAAAGATAAGGAACCGAGAGTCGTTGAACCTGCCAGAACAGGAATAGTTTATGAAACTACTCCTGATCTCTCGCAAAGAGAACTGCCGAAGACCGCTTCAGAAGACAGATCAATACGGGATGAGCGGTTGGCACGAATGCCTGCTGTCGGCGGTGAACAAGTGCCGTATGAACAGAAAAGAATCCATGAGACGCCCTCTGAAAAGGAGTATAAATTGAAGAAGAAAGCAATGAAAGCTCAACAAAAGGCGCAGAAAAAAGCTGAAAAAAAGTAAGAAAAGGAAATAAAATAGTTTTTTTGGGTTTTAGTGTCACATGCCACATTGGTATGAGCAATGAGGGAGGGGTTTGTTAATCCTATGATTCTCTTTCCTCCTCTTCTGCTCCCGCTTCTCTCTCTCCGAGTTGCTGCATCTTCTTCTTTTTCTTCTGCGTCAGAACAACCACGCTACCTACCGCTATGGCTGCCACAGCAGCAGCTAATACTATCCAAATATAGTCAATTGGTTCTGACGGTGGAGTCGGGTTGTATTTTATTTGATAGAAAATTGGAGCTTCTCCCCAGAAGTGATCAATGCCGAGACCTATATGCTCGGTCCAATTTCCCCAGTTTGTCCAGGTATCTGTTCGATATGCATAGCAGACCTTCGGATAACAAGTGGTAATCATGTTGCCAGAGAGATATTGATACTTGGTGCACTCATCGACCCAATGTTTTCTCTCCGTGTAATTTTGTGCCTTGGCCTGCCGGTAGAAGAAGTTATCGTACTCTGGATCTGCAATTCCGAAATCATTCCAGCCAGCTATAGACATGCTCGTCGTAATATAACAGAGGTAGTTCGGATCTACGTCCCCGCTCCAGTAAGTGAACTGGACATTATATGTGTAGGAGTAGACCAACTGGCTCCAGGTCGCACTATCAACAAGCTCCGGAGTCGCTACTATTCCAATATTCTTCCATTCGCTTGAAACGTAGATGCCCATCTGTTTATCCTCTTGATCGGTGTAATCTATAACCATCTCAAACTCAAGAGTCTCCCCTTCTATTGCCGCAGGAGTCATTCCAAAGAGGTGTTGCATTCTCTCTCCAACGAGAGGTCCAGCCTCTCTCACGCTGTTTCCAACCTCACCGGTCCACACATAGCCTGCGGCATCTAAAATATCGTTCGCAAGATCCAAATCGAACTCCATGACATCTTTCATCGGTTTGCTGTAGCTTCCTTCCGGAATAATGTCGCCATTTCCATCTGTAAGATTGAACCACGAAGTCTCATTCCCAGGTTCCCACCACCATTCTGGCCATGCAGGTGTTGATATTATTCCCGTTCCAGGTACGCCCAAACCGCTGAAGACTGATTTTATTATGAAGCTCTTGTTCGTAGCTATGGCGGCAGCTCTCTGCACGGCGGGATCTAGTCTGAGCGCATTGAGCGTGCCAGGGGCAGGCTCGTAATCGTTGAGACAGAATGCCTTCGAAAATCCGGTGCAGGGAAGCATGCTAACGAGCTCTACCTCTTCCGATAGTGTGCCATTTTCCTTTTCCGACTTCCATTTTAGATATGTGCCTGACTCAATTATCGCGGTATCTATTTGTCCCGTTAAAACGCCGAGATGGAGAGTATTCCTATCCGAGAATATCTTCAAGATCAGTTTGTCGATCTCTATTGTTCTATTGTATGCGCCGCCGAGACCTTTTCTGACTCCATCTGCTGAATCTATGAAGTCGTAGTATGGGTTCTTGACTAGAGTAACGAATTCACTTGCCAATATTTCGTTTCTGAGATTCGCAGTCCCCATGAAAGGTCCGGTTCCCAGAGCAGGCACTCCATCCCAATCATATGCGAGATAAGTTACAGCTTTGTCCTCGAAAAAGTGCTTTGCCATTATCGGTACAGACATGTAGTTACCAAACGCAATAGGAAAAGGAAAGCCAGACAAGTGATCAGAAAAGAAAACTCTGACCTTGTAGTCATTTACCTTTTCGGTATGATGCATCCAAACAGTGGTTGGTTGATACGCCCAGTATATCTGAAAGTTATCACCAATTTGAATGTTGAAAGTCCATACGACATCATCCGCGGTGAATGGCGTACCATCGTTCCAGAAGACATTCTCAGTGAGGTTATATTCCCAGATGGATCCCAGAGGCCAGTCGGTATCGCTGTTATTCTCTCCAAAGATCACAGTATCCGAGAAATCCGTTGGCTCCGATTGGCTTGCAGCAGTAGACCCGTCCATTTTCCACCATGAACATGCCAGGTTTGGTGTCTGTACCAGATCCTTGTTTGGAAATGTAAGATAATCGTAAATCATGCCGAAATATATGTATGAAATATCCAGGATTCCCACATACGGATTTCCGCTGTCAAGTATTTCAGATGTGCCATATCTCAGAATTCTTATCTCTTCCTGTCCACTTGCCAGAGGAATCATAGCTTGAAAAGTAATCGCGATCAAAACCACAATCATTCCAATTGCAAGTGTTTTCTTTAGCACCCTTGAAGAAAACCTCCATTTTCTCCTTTCATACACCCATTCTCCTTCATGATTGGTCACTTCTCAATCCCCCCACTTTTCTTCCAAGCAAACTCATTTTTTTCTTATATTGATCATTTTGGAGAAAGATCGAATCCCCAAGATAAGATAGATTAGATATGCGAATTGGGTCTGAATCAAGTTTGATATTAAATAGTTTTTCACATATTGTGCCATAATTCTTATGAATTAGTAGGAATTGCAAAAGCATTTCGAACGCATAATACATATGACGCCTTTTTCTTATACATTTGGCAGAGGGCAATTGAGCATAAATCAAAGTTGTCGATTTCGAGCGATAAAAAGAGCCAACAGGCTTTTTGAAACAACATTTTGGAGTATAAATAAAACAGTATCAATTAGATAACAACATTGATTCCTGAGCGTTTGAATGTTATTGAGTGCAAGAGAAGGAATTCATTAATGAAATGGAGCTAGATTGAATTTTATTCCCATTATCAACTCTCTTATATACCAATGGGTCGAAAATAACTTATAAGAATAATATTTTGGTCTGTTATTGTGAGTGATCCACTTCTAGCAGCGGAATTCATCGGTGGCGCAATAGTATCTCTGCTTGTGATATCTAATCCAGTATCCACTTCTGCCGTGTTCATATCACTCACGCAAGATATGACAAGAGCGGAAAAGCTTCGAACGGTGAAAAAATCAGTCACATATTCCCTATTCATCCTCATCTTTTTCTCTTTGACTGGTCTCCTTTTGTTTCAGATTTTCGGTTTCAGCATCGGGGCATTCAGGATTGCAGGAGGAATACTGTTATTTACTACTGCAGTGGGGATGCTAGATCCCGCACCCAGTGATAAGGCAGCACGAGAAGCCGCCCAGGATATTGCCATAATCCCTCTATCAATCCCATTCACCAGTGGTCCGGGAACAATTGTGACGGTAGTCGTTCTAATGTCTGAGGCCCAGAACATCATGCAAACGCACGATCTCTTAACAGGTTCTTTATCAATGTTGGGCGTTTATATCGGGATTGGCGCAGTCATAGTCATATCCTATTTCATGATGGTCAAATCCGATAACATTGATAGAGTATTCAGAGAAGGAGGACGTAAGGTAATTACAAAATTAATGGGATTGCTCGTCATGGCCATTTCTATACAATTTATCATCACTGGGATAAAGGACGTGTTGCCTGAGTTCTCGGATGCTCTTATGAACGGTGGAGAGATCATAGGCTACTTGCTCTTCCACTAATACAAATAAACTAACAGACAATTAACAAATTTTTCAATTCTGATCAATAGTCACGATTGCATTCAGAGATAGATTTTCTCTTATTAGGTTAGTGTGATCTTGCCATATTGATATGAGTGTGGAGAAAGATTTGTGAATCCTACGATTCCCCTCCTTCCTCAGCTTCCTCCTCCTTAAGCAGTTGTTGCATCTTCTTTTTCTTCAGTATCTTGATAACACTGCCCGCCGCTATAGCTGTCACTACTCCTCCAATTGCTACTATTATCCAAAGTATTTCGAATTTCTCAGGCGAATCTGGGTCATATGTTATCTGGAATAAGATCGGTTGCTGGCCCCAGAAGTGATCTATGCCGAGACCTATATGTTCAGTCCAATTTCCCCAGTTTTTAAAGGTATCTGTACGATATGCATAGCATACCTTCGGGTAAGTGTGAACAATCATACTCCCTGAGAGGTATTGCCATTTGCTACACTCATCAACCCAATACTTCCTCTCCGTGTAGTTTTGTGCTTTAGCCTGCTGGTAGAAGAGGTTATCGTACTCTGGATCTGCAATTCCGAAATCATTCCAGCCACCTATTGACATGGTCGTCGTAATGTAGCAGAGGTAGTTCGGATCTACGTCCCCGCTCCAGTAGGTGAATGCTATTTCGTATGTATAGGAGTAGAGGGTTTGAGTCCAGGTTGCATCATCTACCAATTCTGAAGATGTAAATATGCCCACCTTCTTCCACTCTTCTTCGACATATTTTCCTATCAGTCTATCCTCGGCATCACTTATTGAAATAAGCATGTCAAACTCGAGAGTCTCCCCTTCTATTGCCGCAGGAATCATTCCAAAGAGGTGTTGCATTCTCTCTCCAACGAGAGGTCCAGCCTCTCTCACGCTGTTTCCTTCCTCACCGGTCCACACATAACCTGCGGCATCTAAAATATCGTTCGCAAGATCCAAATCGAACTCCATGACATCCTTCATCGGTTTGCTGTAGCTTCCTGCTGGAATAATGACGCCATTTCCATCTGTAAGATTGAACCACGAAGTCTCATTTCCGGGCTCCCAATACCAGTCTAGCCACGCAGGTGTAGCTATTATAGTCCTTCCGGGCTGTCCTAGATCTTTAAAGACAGATTCCAAGATGAAGCTTCTATTCGTTGCAAGAGTTCCTGCTCTTGTAACTGCGGGATCTAATCTGAGTGCGCTTATCGTACCAGGAGCATCTCTATATGCATTGAAACAAAATGCCTTTGTAAAGCCGGTACAGGGAAATGTGGCCTGGAGTTCTACCTCTTCCGGAAATGTGCCATTTTCCTTATCCGACTTCCATTGCCAATAAGTGCCCGCCTCAATTATTGCGGTATCTATTTGTCCTGTTTCAATACCGAGATGGAGAGTAGATCTATCTGAAAATATTTTTAAAATCAATTTATCTATTTCAATTGTCCTATTGTATACTCCTCCAAGGCCCTTTCTCACTCCATCTGCAGGATCAATGAAATCATAATATGGATTCTTGACAAGCGTGATGAATTCTGATGCGATTACCTCGTTTCTCAGATTTTGAGTTCCCATAAATGGTCCTGATCCACAGGTCGGTATTCCATCCCAATCATATCCAAGATAGGTCAATGGTTCGTTTTGGAAAATATGCATAGGCATTATCCATATAGACAAGTAATCGCCAAATGCTATAGCAAAGGGATTATCGGTCTTGCGGTCAGCACAGAAAACTCTGACCTTGTAGTCGTTCACTTTCTCGGCATGATGTATCCATGTAGTTTCCGGCTGGAATGCCCAATATATCATGAAGTTATTGCCGATCTGTATGTTGATCGTCCATACCATGTCATCCGCTGTTATTAGTGTGCCATCGCTCCAGAAGATATTTTCTGTGATGTTATACTCCCATATGGATCCATATGGCCAGTCAGAAGCGCTATTATTATCTCTGAAATCAGCGTTTGAAAAGTCTGTAGGCTCAGGAAGACTTGCAGCCGTTTCTCCATCCATTTTCCACCATGAACTTGCAATATTAGGTGTCTGCACTAGATCCTTGTCCGGAAACATTGGGAGGTCGTAAATCCATCCACTGAATACATATGAAATATCAAGAACGCCCAAATACGGATTAGCGGTATCAAGGGGCTCAGATGTGCCATATTTCAGAATTCTTAACTCTTCCTGCGCAGCTACCACAGGAATTATTGTTTGCAAAGTAATCGCAAGTAAAATCACAATCAATCCAATCGAAAGCGTCTTTTTGATTAAGCTCGGAGAGAAAACACGCATTCTCCTCTCCTGAAAATAATCTATATTATCATTTGTCATTGAATGGCTCCCCCCCACTTTACATTCATACACCCCCATCTTCTTATAAATTTTTAGCGTCTCAGAAGTAAAAAGGGATTGAATTTGTTGCGATGATGGATTTAATGAAGTCAGAAAAAAAATCGATGATATTGATAATTCACTATAATAAAATTTTTCGAAAAAATTACAAAATAAAAATAATGAGTAAATACCGCGTTGCGATGCCACTAGCATTCATAAAGTGCTCCCGCAGGGATTTGAACCCTGGTCCTCAGCTTTCTTTGGCCGAGCGAAGGCCGCGAGAGGCTGAAATGATTGGCCGGACTACACCACGGGAGCTTCCAAAGTGCTTGTATTCGATTTTTACTTAAAAGATTATCGAAAGCATGCCAGAATGCATATCTTGAGCATTCTTTCAGAATTCTCTCCAGTCATATGCAGGTGTTCTCAAACCTATCTTTGGGATCAATGGCATTCTCCTCTTATGTGTAGAAAGTTGCACTTTATTTCTAATTTTTTTGACAGTTTCTGGATTGCATTTGATTCGTTTGACAATATCTTCCGTTGACATCTGCATTTCCAGACCGAATAGGATTTGATCCAGAAGTTCATACGAGATTGCGAGCTCATTCTCATCTGTCTGCCCTTTCCATAGACCCGCCGATGGGGTTTTGCTCAATATGGATTCCGGCACTCTTAGTCTCCTTGCAATTTCCCTCACTTGAGTCTTATATAAATCTCCTATTGGCAGATAATCTGCGCCTCCATCACCGAATTTCGTGAAATATCCAATCATGAGTTCCGTTTTATTAGAGCATCCAAACACAAGGCGATTTGTGGCATTAGCGATGTAGTAGAGGATTATCATTCTTGTTCGCGCCCTTAAGTTCGCCAAGGGGAGGTGCATATCGGAGCGTGGAAGAATCTTACCAAATGCCGTGACAGATTCTGTGATATCTACGACTCTATGTTCCATTCCAAGGCTCTTAATCACGAGGATTGCATGCTCCAGATCCTGAGGATCTGATTGATCATCCGGTATCATAACTCCCATTACGCGATCTTTCCCCAGCGCTCTTGCACAGAGGTTCGCTGTCACACTCGAATCAAGGCCGCCGCTCATCCCCACGACCGCACCAGCCACATCTGCATCCTTTGCTTTCGAGCTGATGAAGGCAGTTATGATGGCTTCAGCGTCCTCTCTTAGTTGAGGCGTTAACATTGTACGAGCCATATGCGATAACCCAAATAAATTCATTGTTTTGGATCTGACATAAGAACAAACTGATAAATCGGTCCATTATCATTCGGCTATCGGCGATGTTATGAAGATTCTTCTGGCTCAAAACGCACCAGTTGTAGGTGATATCGAGAGAAACCTCGCGACTCTTGAATCTATGGTTACCAATATTGATGTGAATCTGCTCATCTTTCCAGAGCTGTTTATCAGCGGTTATGTCCCTCGAGACAGAGTCGTCTCTATTGCTGATGCGATTGATGGACCATCGGTCTCGAGGATCCGGGAAATCTGTCGGGAAAGCGCGAAAGCGGTTATTGTGGGTTTGCCCCTCAAACACCCAACAATCTCAGGTCAGGTAACCAACTCCGCGATTATTGTTGACCAGGGGGGAAGAATCAGTAGATATGATAAAACATACCTGCCCACATTCGGATCTTTTGAGGAATCTCTCTATTTTTCCCCGGGCTATGGAACATCAACAGCAGACATTTCTGGGGTGAAAGTTGGCGTCATGATCTGCTACGATATATTCTTTCCAGAGCTTTCCAAGCTCCTAGCACTCAGCGGTACGGATCTTCTCGTTTGTATCTCTGCCGCCCCCACATCTACCGTTGAAAATTTCCTGAAAGTTATTCCTGCAAGGGCGATCGAGAACGCGGCCTATGTTGCCTATGTCAATTGTGTTGGCTCTCACCTAGATTTGGTGTTCGGGGGCTTAAGCCGACTTGTCGACCCAAGAGGAGAACTTGTGATAGGTGCCAAGCCATTAGAGGAAGATCGATGCATTGGTGAAATTGATTTAAGTAAGGTCGAGCTTGCCCGCAGAATGAGACCTACTCTGCGAAATTCTAGAAGAGAGGTTATTGAGGCAATTCTCGAAAAGCTGAAGTTTGAATGATCGTCGAGAAATCATCCCCATTCTCTCTCTCAGGAAATCCAATCCTCGACGTTCCTCTTCTATTCCAATTTTCTGCTCTTTATCTTCTCCAGCTTTCTAGTTAACCACTCACTGTCAACCCCTTTTACAATATCTACCTTCGCAACATAGGGCTTTATATCGATTACTGGTGTACCATCGAAAATATCTAACCCTTCAACATCGAGAAATCTCGATTTATGGGCAAGAAGTCGCATTGTTGATGCTCCGAGATGGTTTGGTCTGGAAGGTGAACGAGTTGCAAATATTCCCTGTTCTTCCTCTTCCATAAGCGGAACGGTCCTGAGCTTGATTTTTTCAGCTTCATGCATATAATATATGACGAAGATATGGCTGAATTTCTCAATGCCGTCTAATCCAGGCTCGAACTCCTCGAACACCTCGATGGTTCCTTTTATATCAGAGACGAAAGATTGGAATGGCGCATCATTAGATTTTCCTTGGAGGGGAGAGTGAACTACACCAATCGGCCGAAGAATTATTCTTCCATTCTCGTCCATGTAGTCAAAGCTCTTGTTTGACCTTTGATCATTCATTAACTCATGGATTACATAGGAGAGATTAAACTTCTTGTTTCAAACGGGCTACTCATAATTATTGAACATGCGGAAAATCTGAGTATCCGCAGTTATCCACAGAGCATATAGCTCTTCGAAATATCATAATGATTGTTGAAAGACAAAGAATTATAGGATTGTTCATTACTGTACTTCATTGGTGGTTTTATGATAATTGCCGAGCTGAGCATAGCTCCAATAGGCTCTGGTCCCAGTGTAAGCCAATACGTTAAAATTGCTATAAAATCGCTGGAAGGTCGAGGAGTAAGGGTTATTCCAGGTCCAATGAGCACTGTGCTGGAATGCAAGGACATTGATCTTCTATTCAGGGCGGTAAAGGCCGCTCATAAGGCGGTTTTAGATGCCGGGCCTGTTAGGGTTATTACCACGCTGAGAATAGATGATCGGACTGATAAAGACGCCACCGTCGATTCAAAACTGAGGGCGATTAGTTCCATATAATTGCTCGCATGGCTTCGAATATCTCAATCCGTGGTAAAGAACAATTAAATATGGATAGTCTTCTGAGAGCACTGTTGCTGAGGTGGCCCAGCCCGGTAAGGCGCGAGCTTGGAGTTCTTGTTATCGAGACCGGGTAGCTCGTGGTGCTCTGCACCTCGGGAGTTCAAATCTCTCCCTCAGCGCTTTTTTATTTAGAAATTGCTCAACAGAAAAATCTTTTCGAAATAACATCTAGGATTATCTTAATCGATCCTTCTTGCAATGGAAAAATTGAGCTTTGCTACATTGCAAAGAGAATCCTTCCCATATTTTCGCAGGAAGGTACTCATGGCTTCTTCCATATTCATTGCACCTCTCGGGAACTCCATTTGATACTCATCGCTCATTTGCTTCATCGCCTTCAGGAAGCGGTCTCTTGCCAATATCGATGCGGCCGCGACAGCCAAGTCGATTTCACCTCTGTGTATCTGGATCAGTCGCACTCGCTTTCCTTTTTTCATCAGCGCCTTATCTATGAAGTCGGGATCTCCAAACTGATCAGCGATCGCGATCTCACAATTTGCATTTCTACTCAACAAATTCTCGATTGCTCTGGCATGCGCCCAGCCCAATATGGTGTTCATGTTTCGAAGTTTGTCGTGGAGTTCATTGTATCGAGCTGGACCGATCAGCACAATCTCGCAATTCTCTCCGCCTAACAGGCTCCGGATCTTCTCGGATATCTCAGCAATTCTATTCCTGCTTCTGATTTTCTTTGAGTCTCTGACACCAATGGTCCTGATAGCGTCCTCTTTCTCGCCGCTCAAGAGGACACCTGCCACCACTAGAGGACCGAAAAAATCACCCTTTCCCGATTCATCGGTTCCTATTCTATTTAGATCCCGAAATTCGCTGATTTTTTCTTCGGTTACCTCGGCGCCCAATTCTTGTAGATACCATTCAACCTCTTTCTGCAATAGGTCGTCTTTCCCGCCAAAGGTTACCTTGCCGGATTTGAACAGGTTGACGGTGAACCCAGGGTATCTTGCCAGAAACAGTTGATTAGGTCTGCTCTCGAACTTGAATCCCAGCTTTTGCAGATGCCTCTTGAATCTCTCAAAATTGATGTCTTCGATTCTGTATGTCATTGTTGCTTCCGGTGAAATAGAACATCCTGCGGATATTAATAAATCAGTTCACGGAATACTCTTTCTAACATTGAGTTTGAAAGAAAAAAGAAATGAACGCCACCCTTGGAGGAGTTCGCTGTTTAGTCTTCCTGTATGTTACGGATCTTATTGCTCAGATATCCTCTATCGTGTTAGAATATTCTAATATATGATAAGAGAACAATATGTTTATTCAAGAATAAAATCAAATGGTTTCTACTGTAAGCGGTTTCTACTTAAGCATTGATTTGAAAGCCTTCTTTTTCGAGATTTTCTTACACAAATCACAGAGTAGATCCTTCACTTTCTCTCTCTTCCCTCCCCTTTTCAGAATGAGGGCCATTTTCTTTGCGGTCGCATCTATTTCGGGAAATTTTCGGAGAAGAGAAATATTCGCTCCTCTTGATTTAGAAAGGTAAAAACTCACGGCAGCCTGCGTTACATCCAACTTCTTTGAGATCTCATGCTGCTGCATTCCATGTTCTCTTGAGAGATGTTGGGCTACCCTGGCCCGAAGGACTGGCAGGATTTTCCTCGCCACAATCTCGCATTCAGCTCTCATTATGTCCATATTTTCACTACACTCCTTTATATAATCATTAAATTCGGTCGAATTTGTTACTATCTCAATGGATACTATACGCACATATATGATTTTTGGCTAAATATTATGCCTTTGTAATCTAAATATATCATAAGGAACATAAGCGAAAGATCTATAGAAATCTCCCATCGATTCGAGTTTCACATTTTGGACATCTGCCATTCGAAATGTGATTTTTCACGACCATGAATCCAGATCTCTTTATCAATAGATCACCGCATGCGGGACAAAAGGTATCCTCCTTTTCCTCACCTGGAACATTCCCCTCATAGACATATTTCAGTCCTGCCTTGATACCTATTTCTCTCGCTAACCTGAGCTTCTCAATGGAGGTAGCAGGTTGATCTTTAAGTCTATATGTGGGATAGAACCTCGTAACGTGCCAGGGGATGCCGGGATCAATCGATGCGATGAATCCGGCGATCTTCTCGAGCTCCTCGCGAGAGTCGTTGTGACCGGGTATCAGTAATGTGGTGACTTCGATCCATATATTCAGTTCGTGATGAAGCCTTATACTGTCCAACACTGGTTGTAATCTGGCACCACAAATCTCCTTATAGAATTTGTCTGTAAATGCCTTCAGATCTATGTTTGCTGCGTCAAGATAAGGGGCTATCTCCTTCAGCGGATCTTCGCCAATATATCCGTTCGTGACGAAGGTGTTCGCAATACCCTCCTTTTTTGCGAGCTTCGAGATATCGTAGGCGTACTCATAGAATATTGTTGGCTCTGTATAGGTATACGAGAGGCTGTCGCATCCTCTTCGTTTCGCCATCTTCACAATATCCTCGGGCGAAATATCTTCACCGGGTATCTCACCTAAGTCCCGCACCATTTGGGAGATTGAATAATTTTGACAATGGCGACATTTGAAGTTGCAACCAACAGTCGCTACTGAAAGACTCGTTGTTCCGGGGTGAAAATGAAAGAGCGGTTTCTTCTCTATTGGATCGACCGCCGTAGAAATAGCCTTTCTGTACACCAGAGTGAATAGCTTACCCTTTCTATTCTCTCTCACCTCACATATTCCCCTCCGAGAGGGCCCTATGAGACAGTTGTGTCGGCAGAGTCGGCATCTCACTTTCCCGCCTTCTCCGCCAGGCTCGTAGAACATCGCTTCTTTCATTATCAGAACTCTCTCCTGAGGAATAGGATGCGGAGGTTATTATTTTGTTCTTAGGGAAGGTTTAATAAACAACTTTATGAGTGAAATGTACGTATATTTTGAAATGCTATGAAAAAAATGGTAGAGCTACCGCCGGATCTCGAGGAAGCGATCGATAAGCTCATTTCGGAGACCGTCTTTCCATCCTTTCAGGTGGCTGTTGAGGAGCTGATCCGACTTGGCATTGTTTCCCTGAGTGGTAAGCGCCCTCGGGATATGCCTCCAGGATCTGTGCCAGCCCCCGAAAGACCGGTTGCCCCAGACCCCACGAAGGATATCTTGAAGATGTAATTGGGGAAGGAGATGCGGGCTTTCCGATGGGCTTCATCAAAGTTTTAGGCACACCGAAAGATTCATTAACAATGATATGTCTCTAGCGAATCATGCACGATGAGGTAGTCGAAGAGTATCTCAAGACGATCCTTTTACTCAGCGAGAAAGGGGAGCCCGTAAAGACTACGGAGATCGCAAAATCTCTTGGTTTGGCTCCGGCAACGATAACCGAAGGTCTGCAGAAACTGGCTGAAAATGGTTTGGTGGACTATAAGCCCTATCATGGAGCCTCTCTGACGTCCGAAGGAAGAGCTATTGCCAGCAAGATTCGCAGGAAACATCGTCTTCTCGAGAGATTTCTCACCGATATGCTCGGATTAGAATCATCCAATGTCCATGAGCAGGCATGCAAACTTGAGCACAGCTTATCCGATGAGGCTGAGGTGGCCCTCTGCAGAGTCCTAAACCATCCGGATACTTGTTCCGACGATGCACAGGCCATCCCTCCTTGTGACCTGGATATCGAAAGCTGCGTCGAGTGCAAGGAAAAACCAATTACGAGTATTAAGGCGCGTCGAGGAAGGAGCGAGCTCAGGTCTCTGACGCAGCTTCACAAGGGCGAGAAGGCGCGAGTTCTATTCATCAGAGGCGGCAGGTCCGCGGTATCGAGATTGCACAATATGGGAGTGACAAAGGACGCTGAGATTCAGATGCTGAAAAGAGCTCCTTTTTCGGGCCCCGTCGAAGTGTGTGTGCGAGGATGCAAACTCGCCCTTGGGCGTGGCGTTGCAAGCAAGATTTTCGTGAAATAGGCCAGGTGATTATCCCATGTGGCGAGAATGCGGACATTGTATTACTGGGGGTGCTACTCCAGATTCCGCATGTGAGAAATCATCGCCTGGGGTACTCTCCGTCGTGCTCGTAGGTAATCCAAACGTGGGCAAGAGCGTCCTGTTCAATCAGCTTACAGGCGCTCATCAGATCATCGGAAATTGGCCCGGAAAAACGGTCGAGAGCCTGAGAGGTCGTCTGGTCTTCGAAGGAAAGGAACTGGATATCATAGACCTGCCTGGAACATACTCGATCTCTTCTGATATCGGCGAGGAACGACAGGTGAGAGAGCACCTTGTGAGGTCAAAGCCCGACCTCGTGATCAATGTTGTCGATTCCACCTTTCTCGAGAGAAATCTCGCGCTTACTATCGAATTGCTCGCTCTCGATCTTCCGGTTGTCGTTTGTCTAAATCAGATTGATCGCGCTGAGAAGCAGGGGCTGAGGATCTCATCAGAGACGCTTGAAAGGGAGCTCGGAATCCCTGTTGTTCCAACCTCAGGGCTCAGGGGTATTGGTATAACCGATCTTCTCAAGGTCGGATTGAAAGCAGTTGCCAATGGGAGGATGGGATCTAGGGACATCTTCCATACGCCCCATATAACAACGACATTTCATGCAGTTCGAGATTTAATCCGTCCTCTTTCGCTCGATTACTCGATTGATTGGCTTACCGAGAGATTGCTGATCGGTGATGCCGAGCTGGAAGCGGTCGTAAGCGAAAAAAAGAGCGATATACTGCGATCCGTACGAGAGCATCGCACAGAGCTGGAAATGGAGATGAATGACAGCATCTCCTCCATTCTCGCATCTGATCGATTTGCAATGGCTGCCGGAATTTCATCAAGGGCGCTCAGCTATTCTGAGGAGCCTGTAACCAAATTTGAGGAGAAGCTGCATAATCTTCTCACCCACAGAATCTACGGGATACTCATACTTGCAGCAATTGCCATAACTGCATTCTACTCACTGTTCACTATAGGCGATTTCTTTGCAACTCTTATGATAGATCAATTTGACAATCTCCGATCCCCCTTTATCTCGCTTTTCCCCGATGACAGAGTCGGTGAGTTTCTATGGAGCGGATTGATCGGTGGCATCATATCTGTCCTTACGATAGCTCTCCCGTACCTGATTCCTTTCTTCATTTTCTTAGCAGTGCTTGAGGATACTGGCTATATCGCAAGAGTTGCTTTCGTAACAGACAGTCTCCTACACAGGGTCGGGTTACACGGCAAGGCCTTCATTCCAATGCTCCTGGGCTATTCATGCAATGTGCCCGCATGTATGGGCTGCCGCATACTGGAGACCGAAAGAGAGCGCTTACTATCCATATTTGCAGTGACATTAATCCCCTGTGCCGCGACCAGCATTGT
>Ga0209986_10002687_pt1 | contig 16091 bp, 23 predicted proteins | sample BlataG_FD_183168 | JGI IMG/M metagenome (GOLD analysis project Ga0209986, IMG submission 183168) | Deep subsurface microbial communities from Black Sea to uncover new lineages of life (NeLLi) - Black_00105 metaG (SPAdes) (version 2) | ecosystem: Environmental > Aquatic > Marine > Oceanic >...
CGAGTACCCAATAGGTCTACGGTCACCAAGCTACAGAGATCCAGGCCCCCCTCCCCCATCGGCGAGCCATCCCGACGATTATTTCTTGCGAAACAACACTCAATCTCCCTTCAAAAACCATCACAGCCGCCTGTTACCGTGCCTTTCTCCCAAACGATCCGTCTTCCCTGGCCGTCTTTTTGGAATGGCACGCCTTGCACAACGATCTAAGTTCGAGCAACGTCACCTGTAACACCTCTTCCGGCCGCCTTACCGCCCGCGGATGATCCACCTCGCTGGCCGGCTCCGTGCAACCCTCGGCCTGGCAGATCGGATCCCGCCGCAGCTTCATCAGCCGCAGCCGTCTCCAGGTCCGGCCGTAGCCGCGCTTGGCTGCGCTGGGTCGCCGATCCGTGGCCCGGTATTTCTTGGCACACGCCCCGCAGTAACCGCCTTGGCAGACTGCACGGCAGGCCGGATTGCGACAAGGCCGCGGCGGACGTCTCGGCATGGTTCGTTATCCTTGAGTTCTTTCATCGTCGATTCCAAGCTGCTCCCTTGGTGACAGGATGGCTGCTGACAAGATGGCCGCGGCGGCCGGCCGCCGCTTTGCCCGCTGCGAGCGGTGCGACCGCTGCGAGCGGTGCGACCGCTGCGAGCGGTGCCAGCGCTCAAATCACGTTCACCCGGAACCGCACCAAAATCACCTGTCCCACCGCCGGGGTGATGGTGAACTCCAGCAGCACCCGCCGGCCGGCGATCGTAAACACCTGGTCGCTGAAGACGTCCAGCACATGGCGGAAGTTGTAGCCGATCGCGTCCACCGTCCACAGCGCGTCGCTCTGCAGGGTGTCGAAGATGGCCCCGGTCTTGTCGACGCTTTTTGCCGTGTGCCCCGCGATCGCCGCGCGGTCGTCCGGATCCGCTTCGTCCAGCAGCCAGGCGGTGTACTCGATCGCAGACACATCCGCCTGCACGATGGCCACGGCGTTGCCGCCGAGCACCCGCGCCAGCACGGTCAGCGAGCCGCCCTTAAACGCCACGCACAAAATGTCTGCCGCCGCTGTCATTCTCAGGCCGTTAGCATAATGGAGTGCAGAGTGCAGAATGCAGAATGCAGAATCAAAAGTCTTTCATTCTGCATTCTGCATTCTGCATTCTGCATTCAGCCCCTACTTCCCTTCTCCCGCCGCCGCGCCGCTGTGATATTCCTGGCCCGCCGCCGCGCCGCTGTGGTACTCCTGGCCGCTTTGCACTTCATACGGCGGTACCGCCCGTCCGCAGGCCAGCCAGGGCATGATCAGATCGGTGCTAGAAATCCCCGCAAACGTGAGGTTCGCCAGCGAGAGTTGATAGCCCGTCTCTCCCGTGTCCAGGTCCGCCATCGCGGCGTTCATCAAATCAATCCGCGGCGGATACATCAGACCCGAGCAATTCCAGCCGCAGGGTCCCGACTCGGCGTACATCTGATGCAGCTCGAGCGGTAACAGCTGGCCGCCAAAAACCAGCAACCCGGGCCAGCCGCTGTCACCGTCAAACACCTGTTCCCAGTAGGCCGCCTTGTTTCCAGTCCCCTTCACGTGATACAAACGAACTGCTTCGGTGAGGTAAGGGCTGGTAATGCTGATCTGCCCGATCAAGGCCCGGCGGTTGTTCTTCAAAAACAGCACCGGCTTGCCGTACAGCCCCGTGACCTGCGGGTTGTAGGTATCAATGTGTTCCTGGGCGCAGGGCAGGTCATTGGCGTTCCACTGGAGGTAATCCGCGTAATCGCCCGGCAGCACGTGGTAAAACCTAATCCCGCCGGGCACGTCTTGATTCAAATAGGCGATCTCAATATCGTTGCACACGTACTGCACGCCGGTGACGGTTCTGACGATCTGGTCCCCGTTTGCCTTGATGAAGTGAAACTCGTCACCAACCTCAGGCCCCACGTGTTCCGAACAGGCCACGTGCCGCGGACTGATCAGCACCCCCCGCTTCCCTTCCGCACCCGCACCACCCACCTTCGTTCTCCAGCCCACGCCGGTGAAATCGAGGTCCGCCGCCCAACAGCCGGCGTTGTACTCGAAGTCGTTCGCAGCCTGGTCATAGGTAGTGAAGATTTCCAGGTCCCCCGGCAGCGTCGGATCGGCCACGATCCGGCCGTCGATCTGCTCGTGAAGATAGTCGTCGAGAAAGCCCATTGCGCTTCTCAATGCAGAATGAAGAATGCAGAATGCAGAATGAGCTTAAATTCTGCATTCTGCATTCTGCACTCTGCATTCTTTGCGGTGATAAAGATTTTGGCCTTCGACGCGGATCCCTGCTCGGCGTAGCAGGCGTTGTCATCGTAGGCGGCCTGGATCTCGGCCAGGGTGCTGGAGCAGCTCAGCGCAGACATGTAGAGCAGACTAGCGGACCGCGCGGCCCAAAAACCAGCCCGTCCGCTGCCGGACGGGCCGGACGGGGGCGAGGGGGAGGGGGTGAAAGGGTGACGGGGTGAAGGGGTGACGGGGGATTATTTCCTGGGAAATAATGGCTCAGCCTGGAACCGCCGCATTCCAAAGACCTCGCTGGCCCCGGCAGCGGATGGGGTCGAGCAGCGGGCGGGGGTTTTCCAGGATCCAGCAGCAGGGGCCGGTGGCCAGCGAGTCGGCCTCGAGCCGGTAGGGATCGGGCTGGTCAAAATCGCCCGGCAGGCTTTGCTGCTCGGGCCCTGGCGACGGGTAGCGGACCACGTCTACCAACTCGACCACCCCCAACAACACGCCCCTGGGGCCATCCTCGAACGCCTGGGCGTCGATCCCCGCGTCCTCGAGGATCTGCAGACCGACCGGATCGAATCCCTGCCCCGCGTGGATCGCCAAGGGGCCCCGGTAGTCGGTCCCCCAGCGTCGATTCTCGACCCTTTTGACCCCGGCCATGATCGCCGAGGCCCAGGGCTGCCGGATGGTGAGGGCTTTCATGCTGATATTCTCCCTGATACGGGGATTAGTTGCCAAGTTAGGCATGATCCTGTAGGATCCTTCCGGAGGGCCCGCCCGTGAATTGTCCGAATTGCAAGTCCGTGCTGGAAGCCTGCGGCGAGGTGGCAATGGAGGGCCGCAAGCTGCTGGTCTACCAGTGCGAGGCGTGCATCCGCCCCTGGAAGGTCGGCCAGGAAACCTTCGACACCTGTCTGACCTTCGCCGTGGACGAAGACGGGCAGATGTTCGATCCCGAAACCCTGGAACCCCTTTCGCTGAACTAGGCCCGTCGATAGAGCACGTGGCCCTCGAAACGGCAGCGCGCGAAGCTCCGCGGGAAGCATGTTTTGAACAGGTTCAGCGACCAGCGGCAGGCCGCCCGTTCGTCCCGCCCCAGGGCGTGGGTGAATTCGTGGAGGTAGGTCACCACCGACAGCCGGCCGCGGAGTGTGATCAGATCAAGGCCCGGGCTGTAGGATGAACTCCCCGAGTCGCCGCCGCCGCCCCGAAACTCCAAGCGGGTCTGCCTGCCGTAGATTTCGCAGAGCGTCCGGTGCAGGGCGCCAAACTTCACGCGCCGCGCTTCGAGCGAACCCCGCCATGACCGCGTGCGGGCGAAGCGGCGCACCGCCCGCAGCGTCGCCCGCCTGTAGCGGATCGAATTGTCCAGGACCTCGCTGCCGTGGGCCGGGTAGTTGCGTCGCCGTGGCATGACGTTCTCCTTTCGATTAGATAGTCAGCGCTTCCGGCGTGGCGTCGTAGCCCACAAGCCGTGCCTCGCCGTGCCGATAAAAGAAACTCAGGGCCGTGTGATCCCGCAGCAGATACATGCGCTCGGGCAATCCCTGCGGCAGACTGGCCAGATAAAATCCCTCGGCGTTCTCGCCCAGGTGCAGGGGGTTGCCGGATCGAAGGGCGACCAACCGCTGCGGGCTCCGCCACAGCGCCAGCATCACCAGGGGCACTTGGCCGATGATTTCGACCGCTTCGATGCACCGTTCGACCAGGGGCCCGTCGAACTCTTCGATCAGCAGCCCCAGGAGTTCGCTGTCGCAGTTGCTCACGGGACGAAACTTGTAGGCGGCGGAAATCTCCCGGTGATCAGGAATCACGCCGTTGTGAACGAACCAGCCCCCATCGACCGGATGGGGGTGGTTGTTCAGATTGTTCCGCGGGTCGCCGTGGGTGGCGTAGCGACAGTGGCCGATCAGCATCCGGGCCTTGGCGGCCATTTGGAGCACGCCCAGGTGGTTGCTGATCCGCCCGGTCTGCTTGAACATCCGCAGCCGCCCCCGGGTGTCGATCCAGGCGAACCCGAAGGCGTGCCGGCCGCGGGTCTCGGTGGCCCGCGCAATGTCTTGGAGGATATTGGGGTTCGGCCCCGCTCCCGTTTTGCTGACGAATCCAAACACTCCGCACATGATTGGCTCCTTTGCCTTAGAGGGTTTTGTCGTACTTGCGGGCCAGACTCATCAGTTCCCGCTTGGTTTGCTTGAGCGTGGCGGCCCCGTCACAGTCGATCCAGCCGTAGGTGTAATTGATCCGGCCCCTGATCCAACCGAGCTGATAGAACAGCCGGGTCAGTTCGGTCTGGCCCTCTCCGTTGCGATGGATCGGGCTGGAAGTTACGGGCTTCTTGGCCGTGAAGTTGGTTCGCCGCGAGACCTTCAGGGCCCGGTCGACCAGGGCCAGGCAGAGCCGGATGTAGCTGACGATCTTTATCGCGTTGAGCGAACCCGAAAAGGCGCGAAACTCGACGGTCGGCCGGCGACCGGTGGACAGGTTGGTCAGGTTCAGGATGTGATAGCGGAGAGATTCGCTGTTCCGGCGGGCGTTGGCGGCGCTGCCGTGCCGTTGCAGCCCCTGGCACCAGTGGCCCCGCTCGCGGTTCTTCGTTCCGGTGGCGGCGTAAATGCCGCACTCGAAGTTGGCCACCAGGGTAACCAGCCGATCCAGGGCCTTGCTGTCGCCGCTCCAACCGACGTGAACGTGCACGCCGGTGGAAGCGTTGACCGTGGCCCCCATTTCATTGAGCTTGCAAACCGCTTCGATCACTTGTTTCAGGCCATTGCTGCCCCGGAGGATCGGGGAGGCGAATTCGCAGCCGGTGCGACCCCGCTCGGCGTGGATCGAACTGTCGGACTTGGCCTGCCAGCCATCGGGCAGGCCTCGGGCCTGGCGTCCGCGGCAGTACGAGCCGACCGGCATCAGTCCTCGGGGGATCGTGGTCTCCACTTCGACGCCGAAGGTAAAATCGTTGGCGTCCATTTCAGTTCTCCTTGTTTTGGGTGGTTTTGGGTTCCTTTGTGTGACTACTTTATTATACCCCCAAAACGGGTGGGCACAACACGAATTCCGCCAAAATTAGCGGATATCACGGAGTTTTTGGGCGTGATACCCGCCGCGGCAGGAGAGGCAGGATCGGCGGGGGTCAGGGGGCGGGAGTCAGGGGGCGAGGGTCAGTTACGGGAGGCCCGGCAAGCCCGGCGACCATTTATCACAACCCGCACCGACGAAAATTCCTTGAAACCAAAGCGTCTAGTCGGGTCAAGATCGGCAGGGCCGGCAGGAGGCGAAGCGTTCGGCCTGCTCCCGATTCATCCCCGGGCCGACGTATTGAAAGCCGGCGGTCAGCCGCTTGCAGGAAGTGGCGTCGGAAAGGTTTGCAAGGTGGTGGGCCTTTTTCAAGGACTGGGCATAGAGACCCGTTGGACCGGAGGGGGCGGCCATCCCCAGGCGGATTCTGTGCCAGTTGGGCGAGGCCGATCGGTAGCGAATCATCGCCGGGTGGCCGGTGGTCGAAAAGGCCCGGCCGCCGACACCCTTCCAAATCGAGGCGCAGAACTCGGAGAGCCGGTTGCCGATCCCCAGACCCTGGTAGTCGGGCAAGACCACCGTGCGATGCTCCCGCATATCGCCCGGCCGACGCTTCCTGGTCATGCGGTGCAGCCAGGCCGAAAAGCCCACCGGCCGATCGCCGAGGAAGGCGGCAAAACACCGGGCGGCGGTGTGAATGCTGCCGGTCAGATAGTGATAACGCCGAAACAGGGCCCAGACCCGGCGGTGGACCGCAGCGACTTCGAGCCGGATCTCGGGCCGCCGAAGCCGCCCCCTTGCGAGCCGCCCACTCGCCATGTCCAGCACCCAATCCGGCTCCAGCCATTCCAAAATGTCATAGTGGCAGGTGACGGCCACAAACCGCCGGTCGATGCGTCCCTTGCGGATCGCCTTTGAGACGGCCGCCGAGTCGATCTGGGCCACCGTGCGATCGACCACCGAGGTGAACTCGTCATAGACCACCAGCGGACGATCGGCGAGCAGGGCCCGGGCCAGGTCGCAGCGGAACCGCTCGCCGTTGCTCAACACGTGATAGGGCTTGACCCAGCTCGGCGGCGACGAGAAGCCGACCGCGGTCAGGGCGTGGGTGATCTCCTTGATCGACTGTTTTGCAAACCCGTCCACCACCGCCCGATCCTTGGGCCAACGGCTGCCGGTGTAGAGCGATTTTCCAAAAACCCGGCGAGCGATGGTGGTCTTGCCGCTGCCGGAGGGGCCCACGATCACGCCGATCCGCCAGTCCTCGTGCTCTGCGGGGATCTCGACCGAAAACTTTTCGGAGAGTTTCTTCTCCAGCGAAACGTCGAACATCCCGGCGAGCTGGTCGACGCGAAACGAGCGGTGGACCGGGCACTCGACTACAACGTTAAGAGTCGGCACTTGAAACCGTCCTTTTGCATCCGCTGATAAACCCGTTTTTGCTCCGCTTCGTCCCGGCACTCGATCATCACCTCGTAGCTTTCGGGCACATCCTCGCACTGGCCGGCGATATCGTCTTGATCTTCTTCATTTTCCCGGCGGAGTTGGTCCAGCAACAGCTGCTCATAAAGATCGCGCGTGTCGTTCTTGATGTCGGCCAGCAGTTCCGCCAGCAGGGCATCGTCCCAGCCGGCCAGCTCGGCGGTGCGGTTGTCGGCGATCGCAAAGCCGCGGCCGGCTGCGGCATTATGCTTTACCCAGACCACGGCCAGCTGCGACCAGCCGAGTTGTTTTGCCGCCTGAAAAGCGGCGTTGCCCGCCTCGATAATCCGAGTTTTGCGGTTGGCGACGACCGGCTTGAGCTGCCCGAACTCCCGCAGACTGGCCGTAATCGCCCGCAGGTTGGCCTGGTCGTGAATGCGGGCGTTCTTGGGATCGGGCTTTAGTCGGTCGATCGATACAGCCAGCGGCCGGAGATCCTCGGCGATCCAGGAGTACTGCTCACTCCGTTTCCGCCGGGATGGTTTGCGGGATGATTTTGCGGTCTTCTTTTTGAGCATGATTGCTCCCGTTGGATGTCGACCTCTGCTCGCCGAGCCTCGTTGCCGCCGCACTTACGAAGAGATCCAAAATGCAGCGGATCACATCCGCGTTTTGGTATACCGGTTTGCCGCTGGCGAGCACGGTGCCGGCGGCCCGAAACCCTTCGCGGAGCCGGTAGAGCATTCGCCCGTGTTCGCCCGATAGATGGCCCACCTCCACGTGACGCGGGATATAGACCGAATTGTCCGGCGGCTGGTCGGCAAGCGGGACCGCAATCGTGACGCCGACCCTGGCGGAAGGGCCGTTTTTGTTCTGAGTGGCTTTTACGGGCATTTTGGTAATCCTTGCTTGTCAGGGGGCAGGATTCTGCTCAAGATGACGGAGTGAGGGGGTCAAAGAAATGCAGAATGCAGAATACAGAAGTCAGAATTCAAGATTCATCATTCTGCATTCTGCATTCTGCACTCTGCATTCCTTCATGCTCTGGAAACCTTGGTCACCGGCGCGGCGGTGGGGTTGGAGACCAGATCCAGTTCGTCGAACCGCGTGGTGTCGTCCGTCTGGTAAATCACCACCTTGCCCTGCTCGGCGGTAAAGTCGGCGTGCTTCTGCTGCAGGATCAGCCCCAGCAGCGAATCCTTGGCCCCGGCCGCCGCGGCCGCCGCTTCGTGCGTGGCCGCGTCGGCGATCATCAGGCTTTCCAGCGCCGCCGCGTTGAGGCTTATTTGCAGCTTTTCGGTATCTTTCACCAGCGAGTTGTAGACCTGCTGTGGTACCACGTCGTAGGCCGGCGAGCGAAACGGCAGCACGCCGGTGCAGTAACCCGCCACGTGCAAGATACCCTCTTCGCTGTTGTTGAAACCGGCCCCGCCGCCGGCCGGCAGTTCCAACTCGTAATAACCCTGCTCGGTGTGGGCCCAGTCATAATCGCTGGGAGGATCGCCGGCCTCGGTTGGAACCACTGCGGTGGTAGTGACCGTGCCGTCCGCCTTCTCCAGGATCACGTGGATCTCCATCCCCGCGGCGTTAAACGCCACTGCCTCCTCGCGGGTTTTGAAATCCGTATCGTCGATCAGCGGCCCGAGAATCACCTTGATCGCCGCATCTACGGGTTTATAGGGCATTTTGCAATTCCCTTGTCTGTTAGGCAGCAGCCCCTAAACTGAGATGCTGGTAGTAGTACATCGGGTTTCCAAAACTCCAATGAGTGTTGTTTCCGCCGTTGGTGCAGGTCAGCGGTGCATTGACCTCCGTGCCGGCCGAGGCATCGCAGTGCTCGACTTCCACGTAGCTTGCCGCCGCCGTGCCCGTGACGGTCAACGTCCAACCGGCAGTCGCCAGCAGCCGCAACAAGGTGCCGCTCTGGCCCGTCAGGCTTAGATTGCCGCCTACCGTGATCGTGCAGCCGTTCATCACGTCAGCCGCGTTGGTGCTCTGAAAACCGGCTGCCGTGGTGAAGTTGCCAACGGTCGTAATCGTCTGACTGTTGGGGTCAAAGGCACCGGCCGTCCCCGTGAAGCTGTCCATCGTTACGCCACCGGAGAAGGTCAACGTCCCGGCCACCTTGTCGATCTCGACATCCTCGATGGCTTGGCCCATCCAATCCCAGTCCTGATTGCCCGAGCCGGAGGCGGTGATCGCGCCGCTGCCCTTGTTGTAGGTGAACGTGCCGGCACTCACCTCGTCGAGTACGTCGCCCGTGATGTTCCAATTCACCGCCGCGCCGGTGTCGTCGATCACAATAGTCCCGTCGGCGTGATCGTTGTCAATAATCAAATCGCCGCCGATGTTGATAGCTGGGGTGTGGGCCTTGTTGTCAAGCGTAACGGTTCCGGTTCCGGTATTCTCCAGTTCCAGACCGCCGTTGAAGTTGTAGGTTGCGTTGTCGAGTTGGAGAGTGGCACTGGCAGTACCAATAGCTCGTAGTTTCAGAAGTCCCGTCCAGGTTCCAGCAGCCAGACGCTTATCGGCTGCTCCCCCGTAGACGTGCGTGTGATACATGTTCACGGACGGATGCAACGTTGTAAGGCCGTGCCCACTCGTACTAGCCAGAAGATACAGATACCAGCCCGGAGTTCCCGAGAAGCTCGCCCCCTCATTGATCACGAAATCCCCATCCTGGATTACAGCCAGAACATCATACAACACTACTGCCCCGTTAATGGTGCAGGTGTGGCGAACATCTATCCGGGTGAAGGTTTCCCAATGTATCGTAACCGTCGATCCAACGGCAAAAGTCAAATCATAAAAGTCGTTGCTGGAATGTCCTTTGATGGTGCAGGTTCCGTTGAAGGTCCACGTCGAAGTGCCGTAGGTCCAGGCACTCTGATGGACGTTGTCGAAGATCCCGTTCGTGAGCGAGTGTGAACCGGTGCCGCAGTCGAACTCCCCGCCCCCGTCCAACGTGACGTTCCCACCGTCGTCCATTGTGAGATTCTTGATGCCCAGGTCGATCTTCGACGTATAGCCGACCAGAATGGTCAAATCACCGAGCGTGATGTTGATGTCGAGTGTACAGGGATTCCCGTCGCCATTGACAGTGAAGTGGGCGTGGTCCCCCGTCCCTGGAACGCTCGTGGCCGGCGTGGCACCACCATCGGTGTCAGACCAGTTATTTACGTCGTTCCAATCGGCGTCAACTCCGCCGTTCCAGTAGCGATCCGCCATTCAGCTCTCCTCTAAATCCTTGATCCGCTGATCGTGATGCTTGCAAGGTAGTTCACTCACCTCGTTGAGCACCAGCAGTAGCGATTCTATCTGCTGATCAATGTGCGGCAGGTGGTTTTTGACGATCCGGTTCACCTGGTAGCCGGTCACCGCCTGCGCAGCGGTGACCGCCAGCATCCAGCCCACCAGAAAAACCAGCAGCGTGGCCTCGGGCCCAGTCATCCGACGGCCTCCCAAAGGAATGCAGAATGCAGAATGCAGAATGCAGAATCAAGATTCTTCATTCTTCATTCTGCATTCTGCATTCTGCATTCCTTATCGCTTAGCTTTGCCTTTTCCTGCCGACTCGTCCACCTGGAGGTGGTCCTGCAGATTGTCCACGCGATCGTGCAGCCGGCTCACCAGCCGTTCGATCAACAGCGGCTCGCCGGCCTCGATCTTGCCGCCGATCCGCCGCGAGAGCAGCCACAGGCCGCCGCCGAGCGCCAGGGCCAGCGGGCCGCTCAGGCCCAGGGCCCCGCCCAACACTTTTCCAGTAGTCATCCCCAGCTTCCCCTCGCCCAGCTTCTCGGCCGCGAGGTCCTTTACGTAGCCCCGGGCGATCTCCCGCCGGCCGGCGTCTTCGCCCAGCTCCTCTTTGACCTTGCTCAGCCGTGCCTGAAAGCGTTCCCGCAGCGTGCCCCGGTCGCCCACCAGGCCATCCACCAGCTCTCGCAGTTTGCTCGATTCCTGTTTGACCTCGCTGATGGCCTCTTGCGAGGCCTCTGAGGCCTCTTTGAGGGCCGCCGCCTGGACCGCTTGAAGATCCTTCTCCGGTTTTTCCTCCCTGGGGATCAGCAGTAATTGTCTGGCGGCGTCGAAATCGCCCTTCATCCCGCCGAGCATCTCGGCGATCCGATCCAATTTCTGATTGATCGGTGCCAAATTCACCGGCGGAGACGCGGCCGCCGGCGGCGGCAGCGTGGGCCAGGTGCCTCCCTGCTGCTGCTGCTGGCGAAACTTCTCGTCCTGGTCGTGCCGGTAAGGCAGCAGCCGCCAGGGCGTACACTCCCCGCCGGGACACTGGGCTGACGGGGTGACGGGGTGAGGGGGTGAGGGGGTGAGGGGGTGACGAGGTGAGGGGGTGATGGGGTGAGCTTTTTCATTCTGCATTCTCCATTCTGCATTCTGCATTCTCCCCTGACTGCCGGCAAATGCCTCATAAAGCCCCTGTACTGAGGTGCCGATCCCTTCCGAGTTGTTTCCGGTCCGCGCCCGGATCAGTCCTACGATCCTGCTCCCGCCGGCGTCGAAGATGGCCGAGCCGCTGCGGCCATTGGCCGGCGTCGGCACGAAGTGCAAATCCCCGCCGTTGCGGTAACCCAAGAAATGCCCCTTCCAACCGGTGGACCAGCTGCCGTTGGCACAGCCGACCGAGGTCAGCGTGGCCCCCGGGCGCAGCACGTGATCCGCAGGGGCAACTGGAATAATCTTGGGCAGGATGCCCTCAAATCGGCTCTCCACTATGGCCACGACCGCCGCGTCGGCCGCGGTGGACCGCTTGATCACCCGGCCGGGCAACGGTCTCGATTGGTGGCCGGCGTGCCAGAACTCGCACTGCACTTGTTGGTGACTGCCCACCACGTGTGCACAGGTCAGCACAAACACGTAGCCCTGCGACCGCTCGAACGCGCAGCCGGTGCCGCGGCCGCCGCCGGCGGAGATCCGGCAGGTGGCCTCGATGCAATCGGCAAGACTCGTCAGTTCCGCTCGCAGCGGTCGCACCGCACTCTGCACTCTGCACTCTGCATTCTGCACTCTGCACTCTGCACTCTGTTCCCCGCCCAGCAGCACGCTGCAGGCGAAGAAGATCGCCGCGGCCAGCACGATCCAGTAGATCAACCAGGAGAATTTCGTTTTCATCATGTGGATCCCATTCAGGGGTTAGAGAAGCGTGAATTGATAGCGAAAAAACAGCGACCTTGCCAGGTCGCCCGGTTCGGTCAGCCGATCGGCCAGGTTGGGCACCGGGTCGAGGCCTCCGACCCGGCTGGCGATGGCGATCGCCTGCGAACAATATGGCGGCCGCGTGGTGCGGGCCTGGTCGTCCGTCTCGGCCCTGACCAGCAGCCGCAGCAGAGGCAGGTGCAGCAGCCCGGTTCGCAGCAAATTTATCCAGCCGTAGCGGGTGCCGATAAACCCGGTCATCGCCTCTACCGCCGCCGCCGCGTCGAACTCCGGCCACCAGCCGTCGGGGTTGGTTCTGAAAACGTCCCACCGTCCCGGCCGGCCGAGCACCTTCTCGGCCAGCAAAACTCTTCGCCCGCCGCGGCACTCCACCATTTCCAGGCAGTAAACTCTTCCATCCTCCCAGGCCGCCATGGCGGCGTGTACGTAGGGGCTCCGCCCGGCGGTGCGGATGGCCAGGTCCACCGGCCACCGGCCGCCGCGGTACAGCAGCAGGTCGCCGTGATGGATTAGCTGCCGGGCACCCTCATAGGCGACAAATCTGCATTCTGCACTCTGCACTCTGCACTCTGCACTCTGCACTCTAGATTTCGATCAACTTGTACTGGCAGCTCACCAGGCCTTTGGCGGTCTGACTGACCTTTGCCCGCAGCCGCTTCAAAAAACTCTCCGAGGCGTCCAGCAGCACGCGGTCCACCTCCGGCAGCTTATTGCCCGCCTCCGCAAAGGCCTCCGGCAGCTCCCGCAACAGCTTTTCGCGGGTCTGACGATTCAACCGGCCCAGGATGCAGGCCAGCAGCTTTGCCGCATTGGGCGTGGCCGAGGTGACCCGCAGGCTCTCGTGACCCACGACCAACAGTGCGGTCATTCGCCGGCTCCAGGCCAGTCCATCCACGGTCACTCTTAATTCCAGTTTGAGATCGTATTGCGAGCCACCGGGCAATCCATCCCGGCAGAGTTCCTTGCCCGAGATTTTTTGCAGCGCGGCCCACACCGCGGCAGTCTGTTCCAGCGTGTTCACGTCAGCACTCTCCTAGATCTCCTTCCACAGCTGCAGTTGGATCAGTTCCGATTTTGGGCAGCTCAGCCGCTCGCAGCGGTCGCACCGCTCGCAGCGGTCGCACCGCTCGCAGCGGTCGCACCGCTCGCAGCGGTCGCACCGCTCGAGTTCCGCCAGTGACGGCAGCGCCAATTCCGCGGGCGGCCAAGGTTCCGCGTTCCGCTCACGTTGCCTTGATCTTCGGTTTTGCGCTGCACTGACGGCCAGGTTGTGCAGTTCGATCTCCACCGACCATTTTCTAGTCACTGTTCTCCTGGTTCCCAAGCTTCAGCTTGGGAACCAGCCCTGAGTTCCGCCTCCGTGGGTTCCAGAGTTTCCTCCGGCTCTTCGGCCGTCTCGACGCCCAATACCCGATCCGCCGCCAGCTTGGCCGCGTGGATCTCCTCGTACCGCCGGCACTCGTCAGGCGAGAGCCGGATCACCAGCTCGTCCTGGTCGCCGTTGTCCCGGCCAAAGGGTGTCGGCCGGATGTTGCCGCTCGCCAGCAGCCGCCGGAGTTGGCAGGCCTGACACGGCGGGTAAATCGTTGTCCCACAAACCGAGCACCGCCGCGGCGGAGAATCCGTCCTGAAAGGGGCCGCCGAATCCGCCGGGGATATACGCTCTTTGAGCTTCCGCCGGTCGTGGTAAATGTTGGCCACCGACCCCCGACTGACGCCGGTTTGCAGGGCCGTCTCGCGTTGGGACCGGCCCTCTTTCAGAAATGATTCGACCTTGGCCACCACACACGGGGCCAAGACGCACAGCACGGCGGTCAAGACCCGTTCTCCGGCCGCCGCCCAATCTCCCGGATATGACGCCAGTCAGCTTAGCACGCCGCAGGGGAGCATTTCGAGCCCGGAATTTGGCCAGCCGAGGGTGAGGGGGTGAGGGGGTGAGGGGGTGAGAAAGGATGAATGCAGAATGCAGAGTGCAGAATGGGGATTTTGCCCCGGAGAGGGGGACGTGCAGAAGGCCGCGCCCGGGATGCCGCAGCAGAGCCCGGACGCGGGAGAGCTGCCTAACTTACGTTCTCCTCGGCATTCTCATCCTCTGTAATGGCCAGATTGATTGCTGAGGCAATCGTGCGCGCGATGTCCCGTGTTCCCATCGTCTCCCAATCCTCGTAGAGATCAGGGACCGTTACATCATGCTCTTCGGCCAGTTTGGTCAGCACGTACTCGGCCGCCTGCGACTTCCGCACGTCGTATGGGGCAGACGTACTGGCGTCGCCAGCACCATCGCCATATCGCCATGCGGCCGGGTAGTAGGTCTCGTTGCTGCGCGGGTAGAACTCCGTCTGCGCCCTTGCGCGGCGGACCCGTTCTAATACGTTGTTCACAGTAATCATCTCAACTCTCCTTGCCTCCCGCTGCTCTCCGCGGGCGAGCCCCGTGGTTACTCACGGGGTGGGATTAGTTTTCTTGTTAGCGGATTCCAGCAGCTTGGCGGGGGGAATTTTCAGTGCCGCGGCGATTCGCAGCAGCAAATCCGTCCCGGGAAGATGATTCCCGCGCTCGATGTCGCAGATGTGATCCTGGCTCGTCCCGGCCGCCTCGGCCAGGTCCCGTTGCCGCAATCCGGCCGCCTGCCGCAACTGCCTGATTCGATCGCCCACGTCCATCTCATTCCTCCCTTGTGTATCTTGATTATATCGGGAATCTCCGGTCTAGTCAAGATCGAAAATGCCCGATCCGCCGGATTTTTTCAATCCTGACCCCTCACCCCCTCACCCCCTCACCCCATCAGCCCGCGGCCAATTCCAGCCCTTCCCCCAGGGGGGGATGTGGTGTAAAATTAGGTAAGGCCGGCCGGCGGTAGCACCCTGACGCTGCTGCCCGATCCCCCCGCCGGCCGGCCGGTCTGAAACCAGTGCAGAGTGCAGAGTGCAGAATGCAGAATGCAGAATGAAGAGTCTTTCATTCTGCATTCTGCATTCTGCATTTTTTTGACCCCCCTCACCCCAGCAGCTTGGCAATGCGGTTGACCGGCGGGGTGAGAGCCGGCTTTTCCGGGCGGTAGCGGTATTCCATGCCGTAGCCGTCCTCCTGACTGTCGTCGTATGGCGCCCGCAGCACCGAAACGGCGCGGAAACCGTTTTGGTGAAAAAACAGCTGCCCGCGCAGGTTGGTTTCGCGGACCTCCACCAGGATCCGGCTGCGGCGTTGCGAGCAGAGTTTGGCGATCAGCCAGGCCAGCATCTGGCTGCCCACGCCCCGCCGGCGGCAGTCGGCCGCCACGGCGAAATTCAACACCTCAATCCGGCTCTTGTGCAGTTGATAGAGCACGAATCCCACTAGCCGATCCCCGCATTCGGCCACCACGCCGATGTTCCTCGCCGCTCGCAGGCAGCGCACGAAATCCTCTTTCCGCCAGGGGAACTCGAAGCTCTTGTCTTCGATATCCAGCACCTGGGGCATGTCCCGGCGCACCAACCAGCGGATCTGAACGCGGATTTTTTCAGGCCTCTCGTTCATTCTTCATTCATCCTTCTGCATTCTGCATTCTGCATTCATTTCGGCCGCCTGGCCTTGGCGATCTCCTTCGGCAGCGGCAGCGGTTTCTTGCACTCCAAAAACGTTTTGAGGATTTGATCCTTGGACACTGAGCCGTCCAGCTTGAGCTTCAGTTCCTTGGCCAGTTCGACTAGCTGCTGCTTGCTGTGCAGGTTCCAATAGCTTTCGGAGAGCGGTCCGCCCTGCTGCTGCTTCCAAACCTTCTGCACGTCGATGCACAGAAAATCCGCGATCGCCGCCACGTCTTGCTCCGGCACGCTGGCCGCCGGCCCGTAGGCGGCATTCGGCTCGTAAAACATGCCGGCCGCGAAGCAGCGGGCCGCCTCGTCGACGAGCTCCGCGTTTTGCAATTGACTGATCCCCTTCCAGAGGTCGGGCAGACCGGCGCGGCCGAAGAGGCGGATCGAACGCGACCGCAGGTAGGTTTGTAAAACGTGGGCCCGCCGATAGGCGTCGCCCGATTGCTGCGGGGCGGCGGAGAAGTACAGCAGCAGCCGCAGCAGATTCTGGGGCTCCAACCCGTCGGCGATGGCCGCGTGGATCAGGTACCGCAGCCAGTCCAGCTTCCATTCCCAGAGGCGCACAGCGTATAGCCTGGCCCGCTCCCCGGCCCGCTTCCGATTCTGCTGCTCCAGCCGCTTCCGTTCCGCCGCCGAAACTTTCTTCGGTTCCCCCTCTTTCGTCTTTCCCCTTTTC
>Ga0209986_10002688_pt1 | contig 16088 bp, 15 predicted proteins | sample BlataG_FD_183168 | JGI IMG/M metagenome (GOLD analysis project Ga0209986, IMG submission 183168) | Deep subsurface microbial communities from Black Sea to uncover new lineages of life (NeLLi) - Black_00105 metaG (SPAdes) (version 2) | ecosystem: Environmental > Aquatic > Marine > Oceanic >...
CCACATCATACGTCGTCACGAAGAACGGCATTGTACCTGTACTAACCGAATCATTCACCCTCACCGTCACCTCTTTGTCTGTCACAGCCACCGAGTAATTTAGCGTTAAATTCACTTGCTTCCAATCCTCTGTATCGCTCACTTCTTGAAGCGTAACCGTAATGTTAGTGTCGTCTGTTGTTATGCTCAAAGTATCATTATCCACATCCCTCACTGAAATCGTAACGTTCCACGCATCGTTGATTTTGTGTGTTTGATTTGTAATTTGCTGTATCTCAGGTTTGTCATTCACTGCCGTGACAGTCACGTAGAACACGTTGGAATGGTTCCAAAGACCACCGTCATCCGTTGCATTCACCTGGAATCCGCTGCTTAGTCCATTCCAATTAGCGTTTGGCACCGCTATCATGTAGTGCGAATCGTTTATCGTGCATGACGAGAAGTTCGTGGAGTCGTTAAGAGCAACACTAAGTTCCAAATTCTCAACAGCAGTCTCAGTGTCATGGACATACTCACTGAGGTTCAACGTCAAGTTTGTATCTTCGTCTATTGTTGGGTACTCTATTGTACCCCACCATGGCGGTGTGTTTTCCGAGTATACCGTAATCTTCACGGTCTCATTATCCACGCCTCCATATCCATCTGCAACGCCGAAATCCACGTAATGTACACCTGCATCCCCTTCTGAAGGTGTCCAGCTTCCTACTCCGGTTGTCGTATCGAAATCAGTAAACAAATCTGTGCTGTGGTTACAAGAATACGTTAACGTATCCTCCTCGTCGAGGTCAGTAGCATTCACATCAATAGTCAATGTTATTGTTTCATATGTCACCTGAGGTCCGATTGTTTCAAGCTCCGGTGCATTGTTAGGTATCGTTGTTGTTTGATTCTCCCAGGTCGTATTTACATTTCCATAAATATCAACAGTATGCGTTGAGATTTCCTTCGTTGCGTGCGCTGTGTACGTAGCGTTGTAATAGTTCAATGGCGTTGAAACGTTTTCCATCCATGTTCCGTTAATATAAACCATTGTATGGTTGAAATCATCATCTGCCGGATTAGTCCAGGTCCAGTTAATCCAGAAGTTCCCTGTTACGTTAGCTAAATTGGTAATGCTTGCCGGTGCCGTGTGATCTTTCACTGTTATTTTCACTGTCTCATTATCCACTCCTCCATACTCATCAGAAACGCCGAAATCCACGTAATGAATTCCCGCATCACCGGAGGATGGTGTCCAGCTTCCTACTCCGGTTGTCGTATTGAAATCAGTAAACAAATCTGTGCTGCGGTTACAAGAATAGGTTAACGTATCTCCCTCGTCAAGGTCAGTAGCATTCGCATCGATGGTCAATGTTTCTGCTTCATATACCTCCTGGGGCCCGATTGCTTCAAGCACTGGGTCGTTATTAGAAATCGTTGTCGTTTGATTCTCCCATGTTTCGTTTACGTTTCCAGAAGTATCAACCGTGTGCGTTGAGATTTCCTTCGTTGCGTGCGCTGTGTACGTAGCGTTGTAATAGTTCAGTGGCGTTGAAACGTTTTCCATCCATGTTCCGTTAATATAAACCATTGTATGGTTGAAATCATCATCTATTGGGTTATCCCATGTCCAATTAATCCAGAAGTTCCCTGTTACGTTTGCTAAATTAGCAATGCTTGCCGGTGCCGTAACATCTTCCGGTGCGGTTGTGGCACTGTCATTAACCCAAGTGAAGTTAATGTTTCCACTGGTATCTACGGTATGCGTGCCTATCTCGTGAGATGTCCCTGCAGTAAGCCCGGTGGCATTATAGAACTGCATTCCCGTCGTCACATTCTCCATGAACGCCCCGTCAAGATACACCATCACGTGCGCAAAGTCCGCATCCGCGGGGTCAGTCCAGGTCCAGTTGATGTAAGTCTGAGCATAAGTGGTATTTTGCAGGTTCGTCACGCTTGCCGGCGCCGTTATGTCCTTCACCGTAACCGTCCACGTAACCGGGCTCGAAGTGCCATTTGTTGCATTTATTGCAGTTACCTTTACTGTGTATGTTCTTACCGTCCAATCACAATACGTGAAGCTGTCGAAGTTATGTGACTGGTCACTGTCGTTCACAAACCATTTCCACGTATCTATCTCCAGGTCTGCGGTTGCATTGAAGTAAACGCATTCCGATTCGTTTATTGTTAGTGCGGTTGCATTATTTTCTGTCTTGTTGTTATACCAGTTGATGATTGTAGGTCTTGGCGTTACTCCTGTTACCTCCAGGTCTAAATCACTATGACCACCGTTTGAAAAATCATAACAATTTGCGTAAACCCCCTCTACCCAGAATGTGATGTTATCGCCATTGACACCGCCTTCCTTTCCAGGAGTGTCTGGATCGTCTCCAGGCACAGAAAAATTACCATCGTATCCGTATTTTCCGCTAATTGTGGTGGTATTGGAATATTCCACGCTTCCTATTTTCGCTGATACCACCGTGCCATCAGGTGCTGGAGCATCATTCACAGTTACGTCGCCCCGGAACCAGTGTGAGATACCCGGTGCGCCTTGAATATTTGGAAAGGACGCAAAAACCGAAAATATCGAAAGCAGAAACATCGCTGTTATTACCACTGTTTTCATCTTGTTTGCATTTACTCTTACTTTTGCTTCTCTCTTTTTTCCCTCTTCTTTCATCTTTTATTTACCTCCTCAACTAATGTTCTACTACTAACCCCTATATATATCTTTCGGAAGAATTCCAATTTCATCTTTTTTCTATACCTCCTTTTCCTGTTCTTAATCTTATCCTTCTTATAATAAAAAGTGTTGCTATTGCTATCAGTCCTGCTATTCCAGCATAAAAGAGCTGGAAGCCCGATATGCCTCTGCTTTCACCCGCACCTTCTTCCCCTTCTTTTAATGGTGAAGGCGTTTCACTTTGACCTTCACCTGCAGCACTTTCCTTTACCTCCCCTTCTATCCCTGAAGGCGAAGGTGAGGGAGAGGGAGAAGATTGTTGCTCGCTGACATTTTCCAGACCTTTTTCTTCTTCCGTAGCATTTGCTTTCTCCTCTAACAATTCATCGCTTGGAGGGCTACCACCACTGCCGCCACCATCACCATTGCTTGGTAAACTTGGCGGTCCCGCTTCTGATTTCTTCTCAAAAACAAAATTCACTTCTTGCGTATAATTGCTCCTGTCCACTACCAATCTTTCATTCTTTCTTTTCTCTACACTATTCGGAACGAAAGCGGTTATCAATATTTCATCGCCATTTTCTGCACCTATAGTAGCCCTCATGTTAACACTCCACTCTCCATTGCCATCGGTCGTTGTCTGAGTTTCCCTATCTGTTTTGTTGGTATTATTCAGCGTAATAGTTGCACCCTCCACGGGTGTATCGTCAGAGTAGCAAACCTTTCCAAAAATATCCGGGGGTGGTGGAGGGATTTCTCCTCTCGATGCGGGAACAGCAAAGAAAATCAATCCAAGCATTGCCACGCCCATCAAAGCTAAAATCGAACTCAGCAGTAGCAATCGCTGCATATTTACAGCCCTTTTTTCTAACCCCTTCATTTCTTTCTCCTTATAACAAATACCGCTATTACCACTGCAAGCAGAACTACTATAATTGCTATAGTTAGTGGCACTAATAATCCTTGAACTTTAGCCGGCTTCTCTATCTCAGGCTCGGACTCAGGCTCCTTTCCTATTTTTAAGTCCAGATCATCATGCCCTCCATTAGAGAACGTGGTGTTAGCTACTACTTCGTTGTTCACGCAAAATTCTACCATCTCGCCACCCACACCACCTTCCTTTTCTGATGTATCTGGATTGTCGGACGGCACGTAAAAACTCCCGTCAGCTCCGTATTTTCCGCTAATTGTGGTGGCATTGGAATATTCCACACCTTCTATCTTTGCTGATACAACCATGCCATCGGGTGCAGGATTCCCATTTACGGTTACGTTCCCGCGGAACCAATGGGGTGGCAGTTGCATTGCCAGGGTAACAGGTGCGCATAGAAGAACGAACACAAGAATAGCACTCAATGCCAAGGTTATTTTCGTCTTATCAAGATGCATCTTTTATTCCCCCTTTTTTTCTCATTCTCACCTTCTCTTTTTTTCTTCTCCGCCTCGCCTTGCTCTACTAACATTGAATATCCTAACACACATCTCATTTTTACCTTGTCTATATAAATAACTTTTGGTTTTGTTTCAAAATTTATCTGTGTTAATCAGTGTAATCTGTGTCTATATCTTTATTATTTCCTCCACCACATCCTTCTCTTTTTCCCTTTCCCCTTCCCCTTTTTTAAATCTCCGCTACCGTTCGCCGCAACCCTAAACTTGTATCCTGCATCCCAGCATCATCTTCTTGTGTCAATTGTGGGGCTCTGCCCCACGACCCCGCAAGCCCTGTAAGGGCTTATGTGAAATCTCGTGGTTTCTTTTTGCAATATCCTCAAGGTCATAGCAGAGGTATCCTTCCCCCCTTAATTTCTCTTTCCTTTCCAATCTCTTTGCAATCAGCCCAAAATGCTCCACCCTCTCTCCTTTATTCCAATCAACAAATTCGGATTTCCCTTTCAATTCCGACAGAATCCTCCTCGCTTCCCCCAATTGCAAGTCGCTCCATTTGACCTCAAAGAACGCTATCTCCTTTGTCTCTTCATTTAATGCGACCAGGTCAATCTCCTTATCCTTGCGCCACCATCTTCCGAGTTTGGTGAATAGAAAAGGCAGTTCCTGCTTCCATATATATTCCATGCAGATCTTCTCAAATACAAATCCAAGATACGAGTTAAAATCCTCTCCGATTAAATCAAATAACCTCTCTGCTTTTCCTTCCTCTATTAACGATTTATATGGGTATACATATCTGAACCAGAAATTAAAATAATTGTCATTGAAGACGTATCTTGCATTTCTTACCTCCTTCTTCTGCGTCACCGGATACTCTTTCCTTATCAATCGTATTATTGCGAGATTGCCGAGATATTTGGATATAATGCTCTTATCTAATTTCGTAAAGTTCACGATTTCACCAAATCCATGTTCCCCATAAGCAATCGCCTTTAGTATTGAGAAATATCTTGCGGTTTCTCTCAGTTCCTCTTTTAATAAAATCTCTGCCTCCTGATAAAGGAACTTCCCTACCCTGAATACATTCTCCTTCACGTTCTCCTCAAAATCCAATCCAGGGTCAAATTTCAAGATATAAAGGGGGATGCCATCTGTGATTCCATAAACCTTAACAAGCTCTTCCTTAGAATAGGGCAAAAATCCCCCGATATACTCGAATTTAAGTGGTTGTAATTGCAGTTGTGCGGTCCTCCGCCCATAGAGCGGTGCTCGATAATCTAACGTATAATCTTCCATCATTGAAATGGAAGAGCCAAGTAAAACGAGACAAACATCCTTTTCCGCGAGAATTAAATCCCATATCTTCTGAAATATTGATGGTATTGCCTTATTTGACTCGATGAGATATGGAAATTCATCAATAACTATTATAACACTTTCTTTTAACAATTTCTCTATTTCTCTGAACAGTTCTATCCAATCGGTAAATTCTACCATTTCAAAAAGGGAATTTTGGGTATATGAAGAAAATGCTTTTTGCATCTCTTTTATATTATCTCTATCGGTTCTCGTATCCGCAAGGAAATAGATGTGCTTCTTATTTTTTATAAACTGTTTTACCAACTCGGTCTTCCCTATCCTTCTTCTCCCGTAGATGATAATGAGTGAGGATTTGTTCTGCCTGTATGTATCCTCCAATAATTCCACTTCATCCCTCCTATCTACAAATTGTTGAAACATGATTATGATAATTATATTTCAACTATTTAAATATCTAACAGCCACTTCCATAACGGTGTAAACATTATCTTTTTGCCCTTTAATTCTTCCTCCGCTTCGTAATCCCACGTTATTACCCGCATGTCCTCGCAGTTCAGCTCTTCACTCGCTTTTATCAACGCTCTCTCTTCCCTTACCTCTATCTCTTCTTCACTTGAGGCGTAAGTTACCTGGATGAGTTGTTCTATTTTTAAAGCCATTCCTCCCTTGTAATTCCAGCTTGCTTCAGGAGTCGTATTAGGAGGTCAGCACTGATATCTTTCCGGTGTGGGTTCGGAATGGTTAGAACCAAATCATCTTTTATCATAAACCTTTCTTTAGAAAAGAAAGCTTTACCAAAGAAACAAGTTTTTCTTTTAGCACAGGTTTTCTTTTTGTAAAAAAGAAAAAGTGTCCATCAAAACCAAGCTTGCGAAGCCGCTTTACCAATTCTGTCCAAGAAACCGGAGAGAGCTTAGACTTAGACACGGATCTCCAACCTCGCCAACTCCTCTATTTTATACACACCTATCGGTGGGAGGGATAAGCCCTTTCTTAGTCTTACCATAATCCACCCATCGATAACCTCAGCCAGATCCTTACGGCACTCTTCCAGAGTTTTGCCAGTTGCCCATACTCCCTCCAACTCTGGCACTTCTCCATAATATGGCTCTTCATCCTCAATAATCTCATACCGCGCCTTGGACAAGGCAGCTTCTATATATTCTGCAATCATCTTCTTCTACCCTCTATTTAAATTAGAGTATCATTATTTAAATAACTTATCTTTTCTTTTAAAAAGAAACTTTTACTAAAGAAAAACTTTTCGAACTCTTATTCATCATTTTTCGCTTCTTAAACAGATTTCTACTTCTTCAATCTCTTTTGCTATTTCTCTTGCTATTTCTGCCGATATCTTCTTTTCAACTCCTGCAATCGACACGTATCTCCAATCGGCGGTATCCTCACTGATAGTCTCAGTGATGCCGTTCTTGCAGGCATAGTAAATCACTTTTACCTCCGCTAAATCTAAGTCCGGCTCTGCCGCTTCTGAAAATTCGCGGGTCAACTGTACACTCACGACCTCGATCCATCCGCTCTTTATTGCGTTTTCAACTTGAACGGCATCGGCATAACCCTTTTCTTTTCCTTTATCTACAACCTCAACTGTTACCTCAATAGGGACTACCAAACTGTAAAGTTCCTTTAGAATATTAAGAAAACCAGCTTTAGCTAAATGTATGAGAGGACCTGAGTTACTAACTGCGGATTTTCTCGATTTCATTCCTTAGCTCCCCTTCCGAGAGTGGAAATGGGATATTTCTCGCTCTCAGCTCCTCTAATAGTTCTCTATAAGTGATTCCAGCCATTTTAGCACCTTTCCAAACGGTTATCTTCCTCTGTCTCACGAGTTCCAGAGCCTCTTTGAGTTTCGCGTCTCTAATAGCCGTAGAGAGAAGTTCCCTGACGACAGTATCCTTATCCACACCTTTTTTTGATGCGAGTTTCTTTATCTCTTCAACTAAATCCATGCCCATCCTGAGTGAGATCATTACAGGTTCCATGTGTTTATATTTATCAAACTATAAAATAAAGTTTATGAAATTTACTCTAATCTAATTGCCGGAATCCAATCTTCATATCTCTCTCCATTAGCATCCATGAATTTACTGCATGTAATAACCCCCTTATCCACTTCCAACCTGTCAGTATGATGAATCTGCGGATAAGACCCTGTTCGTATCGTATAATTGTAAGTAACATTCGCCTTTAGCACGAAAGCCTCACCAAAAGAAAGGGAGGCATTGAAAATTATCGTTTCATCAACGACCGGATTTTCTGGTGAATATGTGAATTTTGCAATCGGCGGTTTATTCTCAACATAAGGCTCCATCAGCGGATACAAATCCTGATTATCCCCTTCGCTTATGTTATAAGGCACATCTCCTATTCCATCTTCATCTGCATCCGTTCCAACGTAATCGTCGTAGTAATTCCCTTCCTCAAGCGTTTCGTTATACCAGTTGTTGGTGCATTCATCCCAGGTATTGTTCTCAGCGTTTTCGATGAAGTTGTTATGGTAAAATAGGTTGCTGTTGCTTGCATAACCCGGGTAATAAATATAGACGCCTTTGTTGTTGCTTGTGATGTTGTTCTTGTATATCGAGTTTCCACGGATGTAAATCCATATTTCGAAACCATTATTGCTACCTGAGATCATCTAAACGGGTTGTAAATCCTAAAATCCTCGAGACCTTTAAAGTCATCTTCATTTCTGGTTATGTTCGTGTCTATCAGGTAACTCATGCTCTTTCCCACTCTTCTCGTAAATTTCTGATTTCCTTTTCGGGGTTCACTTTCAAACCATTATAAATGCCTCTATATCTCGAAGGAAGGAAATCCCTCTCCTTCGTCTTCTCTATCGTGGAACCTATCCCCTCCCACAAATTGATAGGGACAATAACGCCTATTTTCTTCCCTCTTTCGTTATACACATATTGCACGCCCATATCCATTCGCCTCTCTTTATTTATCTTATACACTATTTCTATTTTTGATTTACCTCATTAATTAACTTTATCCTTTATAATGTTTTCAAAAAATAAAAAAGGGGAAAAAAATATCCCTTTAAATTTTTTGCTTTTCGGCTCAGTCACATGACCAAACCGCTATTTTATCATCTGTGTAAATCTGTGTAAATCCGTGTCTTAAAATTAAAATTTAAAATATGTTTTTACCCCGGCAATTCGAACGTTCCCTTCGCCTTTTCAAACGCCTTTATGTTTTCCAAATAACTCCCCTCCGTAGCAGTATAACAAATCATGTAAATTTGCTGATAAGTTTAGTTTGTTTAGCAATTTCAATTGGTTCAGTTTCGCTAAGTGGATGATGACATTAGCATCACTTACCACTCGCATATCCGATGTCCTCTTCCAACTCTTCTATTCCATAATTTATATATGTGTTGTGCTTTTCCATATAATGAAGAACCCTGCGGCAAGCCGCAGGGTATCAGTCAAACAATTTCAATTGCCTCAAATCCTCTCTCGGTTTACCTTGTCTTTCTATGTATCTCTCCACTGTCCTCCAGTTTGCCCTCTCCCCTACAGTCGCAACATAATATCCATCTGCCCAAAACTCCCCGCCCCATAATTCCTTCTTTATCGCCGGCTTCCTCCTGAAAACCTCCCTCGCCGTTATGCTCTTGAATATCCGTACTATCCCCCCAGGTGCTACCTTTGGGTGTGCACTGCAAAGTATATGAATATGATCTCTGTCCATCCCAAACGCTTCAAACTCTATCGCATACCTCTCTTGTATCCCTATCGCTGTCTCTTTTATTATCTCCACTACTTCCTCTTCTAATAATGCCTTCCTATACTTAACCGGAAACACTATGTGATAATGTATCTGCCATGCACAGTGATACCCTTTCTTTACCTCACTCTCTTTCTTTATCCCCTTAACCATATAACAACACTAATACATAGGGTAACCCTGTGGCAAGCCACAGGGAATTCTCAAGTTAAAGTTTCGATTTCTAATTTTTTCTGAAATATTATCTATTCTATTCTATCAAAACCACCGTCAAAAGAATATAATTTTCTGATGTTAAGTTTTTCCATCGCGGCAACGATAAATATCAAATCACCAAATCATGTTCTCTAAAAGCGTCTGTATTAGAAATAAATAAGAAATAAATCCGTAAAATCTGTGTCTTAAAGTTAGCTACTTAAAGTTAGCTACAACAAAAAAAAAGAAAAAAAAGAAAAAATTTTTTAGGTTTTTTTGTTTTTCGTTTTCGCTTAGCTTACATTGGATATACCGTGTAGTCCTTAAGCGCCGCGAGCCAGTATCCTTCGCCTTTGTTCAGTGTTTCTGTTGGTCTGACCGTATCGTAGCTATCGGTCGCGTTATTCCACTTGAATATTGATTGCCAGTCTGTTCCCTGAGTGCCGAAATATGTGCTTGCATTTGTGGTTGCGTTCTCCGAGTGGAATCCGATGAGGTTCCAGCCTGTGTACACTGGATAAGATGGCGGTGTTACATCACCAGATGGCAAGAAACTACCGCTAACTGGCAACGTATCAGCCGCAGTCATATTTACCCAGTATCCCCAGCCTGCGGTCATCGTTTTTAGACTGCTTCCGCTTACTCCATGTTCTGGGAAGTACGATTTCCACGTTCCAGCGGATGCATCGTAGTAATACACGCCATATAAATTACTCGCGATGTCAGTAGTAACTGCATCTGTGCTCGTATTATCCGGTATCAGCCACAACGATATGAGGTTCCAGTTCGTGTCTAAGCCTATTTCACTGACTGCTGCTGGTGGTGTTGTAACCGATATATTCCCGGTTATCACTTCACCAGGTGTCGTTATGTTCATCGTTGAATACGGTGTCAATCCAGTCTCATTGCACGTTGCATTGTAACCCACGCCTAATGTTTGATTGACTTTGAATTCAAGCGTGTCAGTACCGTTCAGTGCAGTTGATATATTCACCACAATGTAGACGGTGGTTATATTCTCAACAATCAAGTTTCCGTAAGTTGCTGTGCTTGTGTTTAGAGTTTTGTTTCCCGTATCAAACGCAGTGTAGTTGTAACACGTATCAGCTTCAGTGAATTTGTCGTCAGCGTCTGTCTCCTTCCATACGCTTATATTTGCCAATCTACCCGTACCTGCTGTGCCGGTGTAGTTCACTGTGATATTCAAGATTTCTATCTTGCCTAACGGCGCATTGAAGCTAAGCGCCATTACGCTCTTATTACCGGTTGTCGTGTTGTCTATGTTCGGCTGATCGGCTCCAAGCTCGAGGTCAACGCTACCGTATCCAGTGAGTATACTTGAGTTCATCGGCACTGTGTAATTCGTAGCCATGACAATCTTCGATACAACTCCTGTTGCCCTCACGTCTGCGGAGCTATTCTTGGTGATGTTGAACCCGATTGTGTGGTTGTCCTTGAACGAACTGGTTGTGTTCACCGTCACGAGGAATGATTGCACGTTTGGAGTCTCATTGATGTAAATGGTCTTTGTTAAGTTCAATATTACCTTCCCATCAGTACTTATCGCCGTCCCATTCGTCGCTATGATCGTTTCATTTCCATCTACCGTTGCATTTGCATTTGTATCGTTATACAGGTCAACTTTTGCTATATCCGCAGCGTTAGTTCCGTTGAACCACAGTGTGATGTTCTCCAAGGTTGCATTCTCGTGGTTTGTGGACATGTTGAACAGCCATACCGGCACGGTTGTGTTCACACCTGCTAAGATGTTTGCATCTGCAGGGGTGCCAGTGCTTACCACCGTTATGTTCCCCGTTCCCGTCAATGTATTCGATTCTTTCGGCGTCCCATATACCGGCGTTATTGCCTTTTCCGATGTGTTACCAACTGCAACATAGTTCGTAACGTTTATCTTGAGTTCGTCCCCGATAGTGAAGTTGTATCCGTCTGTAACGTTCAGGCATATCAGCATGTTTGTGGAATTACCACTTGGAACCGTTAGGTTCGTATCGCTGAATGGCACATTTGCAGTTCCATTTACAAAGAATGCCTCTCCTAACCTCGTATCGTTTACGTCCCACTTTCCATCGTCAGCTATGGTTCCATTTGTATCGTTGTACGCTACTACTGTTATGTTGTTGGTTGCATTTTCGGACCCAAGCCATGTGACGTTGATCGCCGTTATGTTAATCGCCTCGTAACTCGCAGAGAAGTTAAGCTGTAATATCGCTGTGTTGTTGTGGGCTACTACACCCATCGCTGTTATTGGTCCTGTGGCTGTGTTGTTTGCTCCATAGTCAATTATAGTTATGTTACCAGTTATGTATGTAGTGTTTGCTATTGCACTTTCATTCGTATCCTGCACACGAACACCTGAAATAGTACCAGTCGCATTGTAGTCTAACTTCGGATTCTCAAGTGACAGGTTCAATAATTGTCCCGGCTCGAACGCGCCTTTTGTATCTGCTATCACCAATAAATATTTAGACGTTGCACCTTCCACTATTATTGGCGTTGCTGGCGTTAATGTTGCAGTGCCATTCGATGCTGTGATATTTACTGGTTCATTCTCCACTGGTATGATCTCATCCTTATCTTCCTCGTAAGTACCGAAGGTTTCCGTATCGGTGATCAGTCTAAGGTTCGTGATGTTGTTCTTCTCATAAACTGTTCCATTCGCAGTGACCTTTATCCAGTTGATTTGCATGTCTTCGCCCGTTCCGGCAGTGAAGTTCAGCCCTAACAATGTGATGTTCTTCTGTGCTTCTTTTCCAACGATCTGGTCCCTTAATGTCGCTGTTACATTGATTGGCATTCCGTATGCTCTGAGGCTACCACTGTATCTTGCACTCATTACCTTAGATGGTATCTCTGTTGTGCGGTAATCGGTTACTTTCTTCCCAGAATTAACGCCATACGCCTCATAGTCAGTGTATGGCTTTGACATCTTCACTGCCACTTTATCTCCTGAACTTAAGCCCGCTTCGCTTGTATCCACGTAAACTAAAATGCTTGACGTGCCTGCTCCTTTGGCTACGGTGATGTTATTAGTAATTTGTGGCGGTGTTATCGTCTCTATTATTTCAAGCGTGCAGGCTGATACATTCTCACTACTGACATATGTGATGTTTTTGAAGTCCGTTGCATTATCTGTGATAGTAGTAGTGTTCCAGCTATCATTTACTGGACACATGCCCGGAGTGATGTTGAAGTACGTCTGATTTGGTTGACCGGTTGCATTCGTGTAATTCATGCTGACGTTAAAGTGCCAAGGAGTAACACTAGTGTTAATCAGGTTTATTATATGTATGACCGTTGGCTTACCTACTGATAACCAGTCTTCATCTGTCCATTTTTGATCAGAAGTAAAGTTATCAAAGCTCATCAGCGTCACATTATAATCTGACCCGCCGATTGTCGTTTTATTTCCGTTTACGAGGAATACCGTTGAGTTCAGTACCGTGTCCCCGGCAGTTGTATTATATTCACCGTCTCCATCCGTATCATTGATTATTCCCACACTGCTCGTCTTCTCAGAGCCCGTTCCAGTGCCGTTCCACGTTATCGTAACACCCGTAACATTCACGTCCTCACTCGTGGCAGTGAAGTTTATCTGCTCTAAGATCAGATACGTGCTGTTAACCTCAGAGGTTATATTCGCGGCTTCCGGTGTATTCGCACCTATTTCTGCATCTATCGAACCCGTTGGATATAGTTTCTTTCCTGCTATCGTAACGCTTGTTTCGTTGATCAGTGCTACATCTATATTGTTTTTTGCACCATAGTCTATTTCAGAGTCCGTCATGTTGAACCAAAGTGTATTGCTCTCTGGGTCGGATATGTTTAATGCCGTGGTTAGGTTTGCTACGACCAAAATGTTTTTATAAACCACCGTTCCAACACTAACCGGCCCAAATTTCAGATCTACAGGCGTCAGCTTTACACTTCCATTCTTTACGTCAAATGTTTTCATATCCGATATCAACGTTTCATCTACATCTCTTATACCATCACCATTTTCATCATAGAGTAACCCAAGTGTCACATTGTTGTCTTTTTCAATTGCCGTGCCATTTGCAGAGATAGTAATGAAATCTATCGTAGCTTCCTTCATAGTTACCGTTTCGGGTTCCCACGTGAAGTTCAACTGCAGAACTGGAACCAATTTCTCGCCCAATCCAACATTTGCTGTTGGTTGATTGGATCCTTTAGCAACCTTGATTTTACCAGCGTCATCCACTGCACCCAACTCCACCGCTTCAATAGTTACATCGTTGCTGTTATTTATTTCTCTGTTGAGAACTGTATCGTAGGCAGTATAGTTACTCCAGTTGCCGTATGTCGCAGTTGTGTTTACTACAACCTCCGTTTTGTTATCTTTCGTGAACATATCAGTGGTGTTCACTGCTAATATGACATATTTTGATGCTGTATATCCACTCTCATTTTCATAGCACCACGTTTCATTCTCGTATCCAATGGTCAAGTTACCTGCTGGAGTTAAGCTCACGTTTACTAACTTAGAAACAGCACTGAAATTTGTCGCTGTTGTGTTTAACAATGCATCTATTGATGTTATGTTCCCATCGTTGTCCTTATCCCAGTAAATCTTCGGATATGTGTAATTGCACTCTACCTCTCCTTGCTGTTCTACTGTAATATGTGTAAGGTTCACCTTACCTGCAATTGCCGTGAACTTTACCTGCATATTCTCCACAATTGAGTTGTTTACACGTGCTTTAATAAACTCAAAATTCGGCTGATTCTCTCCTCTTTCAATGATTATCCTCGCTTGTCCATTCGTTACATTTGACTGCAGCGGATTGTTATCAATAAGTTGCCCTTCTGCATAGCTGCCCATAAGTTCAGTTGAAACTGCTCCCATTGCATTGAACCCTGTTACGTTTACCGCAAGCGTCTCATTCGACCAGAACCTCTCTGTCGTATTAACCACGACAAGATAGTTCTTCGATTTATCTAAGTCTAACGCACCTTCGTCTACTCTTGCATCGGATGTTAATTCTAATGTAACGGTATCATCTGTGAAACCAATTGGAGTTGTAATGATAGGCTCGTCTGCCGCCGCTGTTTTGTTCCATGCACCATCTTCATCTGTATCGTTAACCAGATAAATCGTAGAAATGTCATCCGTTGTATTTGCCGTTCCGTTCCACTCCAACGTAACATTGTGTATCGTGCAGCCTTCTATCTCCGAGGTAAAGTTTATCTGTTGTATGACAACTCCACTGGTGTTCTCTCCTGCATCGTGGAATCCTACGGCAGTGTCATTTGCACCAGCAGTAACGTTCAGTCTTCCAGCACCGTAGATTGTATAAGATTTGGGTTCTGGTGTGCCACGCGTGCAATCAAAAGTATCTCCAGAGGCAAGACCTCTCGCTTCACATTTCGTCAGGTTTAAAATAATGCTCTTTCCAAGAGTGAAATCGCTTGTGTTCACCCAGATTCGAAGGTCTTTTAGGGTCTCCCCCAGAGGTATGCCGTATTGAAGGTCAAGTTCTACTTCCGCCGTAGTGAAAGATGTTTGCGCTAATATCCCACCGGTATCATTCACCCCAACAATAAGTAAGTCAGTTAGTGGTATATCACCATCATTCTTTATCCACAACTTCGTTATATTCACATCTTCTTTGTCTGCGGTGAAATTCACCCTTAGTATTTCCGTGTAGTTTTGAGTTTCGTTTGCTATGTTCCTTTTCGGTGAAGCGGGATCTCTGACAACTGTAACGCTTCCATGCGCAGCACTTACACTTACGGCTTCTTCTTCCACCTGACTTTCTACAACAACGCTATCATCAACGCTTTCGTTACTGCTATTGTTATCCGCAACCGCAGAAGCGCTGATACCTGCGAACACCGAAGCGAGCATAATCGCCGCTAATGCTAGCCCTATTATCGCTTTCTTATTTTCGCCTTTTCCTTTTGTATTCATTTTTTTTTCTTTTCACCTCCTAAATTCTTTTTTATATCTAAGGGTTATATAAAGGAAATTTCCCTTTCCCTTCGCTCTATCTACTTCTAAAACTAAATCTACTATTCTATCCATTTCTTTTTTTCCTCCAACCCTCGCATATAATATGCTTCATAAGAGGGTAAGTTATCTTTTATCTCTTCGGGAGGGTATATAAACCTTTTGGTTTCGGTCATTTTGTTGTTCCCAGGTAAGTTATAGTTCGTATGTCGTAGGTCCTCCGTCTCCGTGAACCACGGAGACCAAATCGCGGTATCCTCGCTACTACTTCTACTTCTGCTCCCTCCCTCTATCGCCCCTGTTTGCTCCCCTAATTCTTCTTCCCATACGCTCGCATATTTCCGCATCATGTTATGACTAACTATCTTTTACCCCCTTATACTACTCTACGCTATTCTTCTACTTCCCTCCTTTTTATATGTTTCCATAGTTGCGGAATGCAGAACAAAGCATTTTTCTCCCCCGCAACGCATTTTCTCAAAGGGTTATTTATCCAGCGCGTCCCCTTTCCCTTTTCCGCGCTCCCATCCGATTGTAGATACTATAGATGAGTGTAAAATGTTTACTTCAGCCCCTTTATAAACTTTTCGGTTCATTTTTCTTTTAGCACAGGTTTTCTTTTTTCTAAAAAGAAAAAGTGTCATTTTAACACCTTCTTTAATTCTTTTGCAATTCGTTCTGGTAATTTATCCAATTTCTCATCCATCCCCTTTATACTCTCGTTCATCTCTTTTATGTTCTCATCCATTCCCTCAATACGCGTGCTCATCC
>Ga0209986_10002689_pt1 | contig 16085 bp, 11 predicted proteins | sample BlataG_FD_183168 | JGI IMG/M metagenome (GOLD analysis project Ga0209986, IMG submission 183168) | Deep subsurface microbial communities from Black Sea to uncover new lineages of life (NeLLi) - Black_00105 metaG (SPAdes) (version 2) | ecosystem: Environmental > Aquatic > Marine > Oceanic >...
GGTAACACTAACCCGATATCCCCAATCTTGCTGCACCTGACTCAAGCTCTGTCCCTGCCAACGCTCACTAGATTGCATCAGGTCAAAGCCTCCTTCAGTGAAGAACCAGTCATCAAATTGGTCAACGCCGACATTGCCCCAGGTGATGAGACCATAGCTATGGGCGAGGTCAGTGAGCTCCCTCAGGTAGGCTTTCGAACTCGTGTTAGGATATGAGCTGCATTCATCGATGAATACCCCGTCCACACCATCAATTTCAGCCATATTCCTGATGAGCATCTTATTCAATTCCAGGCTATACCAATAGGGGTCATAGCCATCTTCGCCAGTATCTTCTCCGGTTCCTTCCTCATATCCGCCAGTAATATAACCGATAACCTTTATGCCCGCAGCTTGATACCCAGCTACATCCTGAAGGAGCCACTCGTTGTCATAGCCGCGTATCTCTCCATAAAGCCCGTGAGGTGGATTGTCAATAACATACTCCGGTCGGATGCTCAGGATGCGAGAGTCATAGGTTGAGTTATGATTGCCATAGGACTTCATGTTAAGTCGCACTAAACCCTCAGGTGGAGCCATGGTTAAAACTAGTGCTACCGCAGTCAGGGAACACATAGCTACCAGAGCAATAGCTAGGAACAAATACCTATGCTTGGCAAGAAATGGAGACTTTTCAGGGTATTCAGTTGTTCTCACTAGACACGCGCCTTTCCTCGATTGTCTAACATGCCTATCAGCATATTTTATCAGCAAAAGCTGGACATCCTAGAGATTAACCACTGACCCTCTTTTGTAAATGTCATTATACCCTTTTCTTGCATTTAATGTATTGTTCCTGACTTTCCTAAGTAGGCTTTCGGCATAAACTAGGGAGATTTTCCTAAGTAAATTACGTACCTTTGCTAATACCCTGACTCAGTAGAATAACCTTATTATTAATCCAGAACGATGAACGGGATACCAATTTTTAATAGAGGAAAGGAACCGAGAATGAGAGCCACTAGAGTAACTTTGATATCATGGCTAATAGCACTACTGGTATTGTTGCCAATATTTACTGTGCCGGGTGTCTCTCCCGCCAGTGCGCATAACGCTAAGGGTATACCCATTAGAGTTCTTGCCCTCATTGACGAGGAGTACCCTGCTACCAGTAGTCACTCCGACTTATTCCAAAGCGCAAAAACTGTTCTGGATGTGAATAAGATACCCTTTGATACATTGGATGTGTCTCAAATTGATAAACACACTTTTCTTGATGAATCTTCACAACTAAGATACTCTGTCCTGCTCGCTCTAAACCCGGGCTGGAGGACAAACCCGACAAATAGTGGGTTTATTCTTGATGCTGTTGAAAAAGGCATGGGAGCCGTCAATTTATTGCCAGAGCTAGCAAACCCTGATTTGATGACAATGTTTGGTATGGATAAGTGTGGAACACAGTGGCTAGACTCACCAAGCGTTCAGGTTATCAAAGATAAGTTCACTTTCTCTTATGAGGGTGAGACTATTTATGAGGATTTTCTATACCTAGACCACGAGCTGCTTCCCGGTGCCGAAGTAGTAGCGAACTTCGGTGACTCAAGTAAACCTGCAATCTGGACATATAAGTACGGTGCCGGCAAAACCGTTTTCCACAACCACAATGCCAGCTGGATTTATAAGTATCAGGGGATGCTATTGCAAAGTATCCTATATGCGATGCCTATCGGAGTCGCCTGCCCAATAAATGCTGGGGTGATTGAGGTAGATGACTGTCCAAGAGCGTTCTACTCAGCTAAAGAAGTACAGGATTGGCACTACACCTTCTATTACAATTTTAAGCAGTGGCTACAAACCTATAACTTCACCGCTTCCTTTTTCACAGCCTTTTCTTACTCTGGGAATATAGAAGACTTCTGGGTGCATCCAGAATCTCTTCAGTGTGCCAATGACATCATTACATCAGGATACGAACTGGGATTGCACTGTGGAAATAAACACGCACCACTTGATGTAGCTTACTGGGGCAGCGAGGCATCCATTGATGCCGAGGTGGATGAAATGATGCAGACAGTGGAGTCACTGCAGGATAGACTACGCGACAAATACGGTACGCAACTGGGCAAAATAGCTTCCTATATAGCTCCAATGAGCGCAATAGGTAACTATGGATATGAAGCTCTCGATAAAAGAACATACATCAGATATGTAGGCACTGGTGGTCTACTTTCCTCGGGTGGAGATACAGGTACTGAAAGTATTCCTTCTTCTGGTCCAGATTCAGCTGATTATACTTTGGAATACCCGCCAACTCTGAAAGACTTCGGGAGGGAAAAAGATTTAGATATCTATAACCTACCGAGAGTCAAAGGCGATTTCTACTCATTCAACCAACCTCAGGATGACGATTACTCCAAAACCTGGAATATTCTCCGCTCAATAATAGAGAGTGGTGACTCCTATATTATCTTCACTCATCCTGATGAGTTAGACTTACTCGATCAAGATAGGTTCCCCAACGCTTCTATGCCTAAGCTTTTTGAAGCATTTAGAGTATGGGGTGATTACGTGAGCCGTCACTATCCCTTCTACCGCTGGTGGACCTCTTCAGAACTTGGGCAATATTTGGAGAAGAGAGAAGGGGCTCTTGATGCAGAGTGGTTTCCTGAGGAGAGCATATTAAAATTGAAGCTCTCCCAACCAGATGATGTCATTCACATAAAGACACATGAGTACCTAAAGAATATCTCCCAGGGTGATGAGGCTCTTATCTTGGCATTCAGTAGTTCGCCCAGCGACTACAAGTCAGACGAATATGACGTCGTAAATGTAGGGCACGACTATTTCATATATCCTAAGGGCTCAGAATCATCTATGCCAGTCATACCAGAAACCTCGTTCACGTTCACACCGGTACCCGCACCTGTAGAGAAGACATCAATGTTGCCGTTCTGGCTAACTACTGTTTTGGCAAGTTTACTTTTCGCCGCAGGACTCCTAGTGACCCGGAAAATCAGCAGAAAACCGTCCGATACCACAGAGAGGTAAATAACAAAATGAGAGTATGCATTATCTCAGAAGGTTCATACCCGCTGGTCAGGGGTGGGCTTAGTGAATGGGCTCACTTGCTGATTAAAACATTAGAAGATGTAGAATTCGATGTTTTTTCTATTGCGCCCACCGGAGAAGAGGAACAGTTGTATGAAAAGCTTCCCAATTTAAACAAGATTGTCATTGTGCCGCTAATAAGGAGCAATGTCCCTAAGGGAAGCCCTCCTTTGCCAAAAGCACTCTCTAGAAATTTAGCTAGTTTTCTAAGGAACGCTCTCTGTGGTAAATCTATAGATTTTGATACTATTAACAAAGCACAATGGTTACATCTTGTTAATAAAGAATGGCTAAACTCCAGAAGGTACTGGGATCTTATTGTTGACTTCTATCAGGTACACTACCCCGAGTACCCCTTTACTGAATATTTTTGGACTGTTTTTAGCCTTTGTTCAATACTACTGGACAGCATATATTCTACTTACCAACTACCCAAAGCGGATGTCTACCACTCTTTGAATGTAGGTATCGGTGGATTCGTAGGTGCTCTGGCAAAAGCCCTATACGGGACTCCGCTAATAATAACGGATCAAGGGCAATATATAAAAGAAGTACACGATTACCTGTCCCGGCACGATATGCCCCAAATTCAGAGGCATCAGCTAATCAAGTTTTGTGAATCCATGGTTAAGACCTCTTACAAGTATGCCGATTGGGTTGTGCCTCCTTGCCACAGCCATATCCCCATTGAAAGAGAGATGGGAGCTGACCCTGACAAAATTAGGGTGATTAATAACGGCATAGATTGTGACAGGTTCAGACCGGGGCCGCCAAGAAATGGAAGACAACCAATGATAGGTTGCTTCGCCAGAGTTGTGCCGATAAAGGGAATCACCACCCTAATTAGGGCAGCGAGAACTGTGGTGAACAAGCACCAGGCGAATTTTGTCGTTGTTGGGGAGGTCCAGGATAAAGAATACTACCGCCAGTGCCAAGGACTTGTTGATGAACTCGGCTTGAGAGACAATTTCAGATTTATCGGGCATGCCGATGCCCTGGAATGGTATCACCGCGTTGACGTTTCTGTTCTGCCTTCATTATCAGAAGGAGTACCCTATGCTCTTCTTGAATCCATGAGCTGCGGTCTGCCCTGCGTTTGTACTGCGGTGGGTGGTGTTCCTGAGATAATTTCAACTGATGTTGGCTACACCGTTCCTCCTAATGACGCCGATAGTCTTTCTGAGAGAATCTGCGAGCTATTAGAAAATGAAGGGCTGAGAAAGAGACTGAGCCAGCGAGCAACAGAAGTGGCTAACGAGAAATACACTATCGGGGAAATGGCTAGCGAATTCCGTGGACTATATGAAGGAGTTTCAAATGGAAGCAGCAGGATTTAACCCAAAGACCATATCTAAGGGGAGGTCCATAACCCAAGCCTTACTATTCATTGTGCCCTCATTGGTGATAACGGTTATCTCCTATGTTCTATTCGCTCTGCTTAAAAATTTCACTGCCGCGCAACTCAACGAGTTTTCAGTCACGACTATGGCGGCAATTGTAGTGAGCCTGGTGGGAACAGCCGGCATGCAATTACTTATCTACAGGATTATTGATAACGGTAAATCCTACAAAAAAGATGAAGCGGCAGGCAGAGGCATCAGACTGGGAATTATATATAGCTTGGCTTTTTCTGTGGTGGTAGCTGCCCTTTTCTACCCCTATTTTCAAAATGTTTTGCATTTCTCAATAACCACCTTTTCCTATTTCGCGGTTCTGCTCATCCTATACTCGCTGACCTGGATTCTTACCGCAGCTTTTTGGGCTACAGGCCAATACAAGTACCCAGCGGTGGTCTTTACTTTCTCATACCTGGCAATCCTGTCCCTTAGCTACGGTTTTCACCAAGTAGACCCAGTCAATACCCTAAGTGGATATACAATTGGAGTATCCTTGCTGCTCGGGCTATCAGTTGCTTCGTCACGGATGATCTTCGGAAAGGCGCGAGGGACTCAAAGGTTGTCAGAGGAGCTTTCCACGACGCTTAAACTCATACCCAAAAATATTTCACTTATCTTCTTTCAAATCTTTTGTGTACTCGCTATATTTCTCGACAAAATTATTGTGTGGGTATCAGAAGGGCTAAAATCGGGAGATGGACTGTTAGTCGTAGGCCCTTATACGATAGGTGCTTTTCTCGGTTTGGTTCCAGTGTTTGGTGTCGCTGCGGTAGTATATTTCGCCAACAGGGCAGGACCACTCGTTGAAAATATGTATAAGGGTACGTTTAGCGACATCCAGAGAAGAATTAAGAAATACAAATACCTCTATGGGAACGGTCTCATGGCTATGTTAGTAATAGGCTGCTCTCTTTTCATCTTGGCAGGCGTTTTCTGCTTTTACTTTTTCAACGACCCCCTGATTTTTAAGATATGGGTAACCACGTCGTTAGGCGCTATTTTCTTCATGGGAATAGTCTACAACTCAATTGTGCTGCCCCTATTTGGCAAAACTAACATCTCGACGGTTGCAATACTTCTTGTATGTATAGGCGAATCTTTGTCGATTTTCTTCGTAGCCAATGATGTCTGGGCTGCCTCAGTAGGATTCTTGTCGGGCAGTTTCATCGGTTTCCTAATTAGTTTTGTCTGTGTGAGGCGTTTATTCTCTGAATTCGAGTACCATGTATTCCGCCCTCTCACTGTGGCTATATAGAATACGATTTGAAAAGGAGGAGAAATGAAAAGGATATTAGTAACCGGGGGAAGCGGTTTCGTAGGACGCCATCTTATTAAAGAACTCTTGGATAGATACCCACACATTGAGGTTGTGTCTGTATCTAGAAGTGAAGGGGCTATTTCGCAATTGCTAACAAAATGCCCCAGCGACAGGTTAAAAATTGCAATGGTAGATATTAGAGATGTCCAGGCAATACAATGCGCCATGAGGGGTATAGATACTGTAATCCACTTAGCGGCAATGAAACGTGTTGACCTAAGTGAGGAGCAGTGCCACGAGACAGTCAGCATTAATGTAGTAGGAACCATGAATCTACTAGATGCATTTCGGGGACACACATTTATCTTGATGTCAACCGATAAAGCAGTAGAGCCTGTTAACTGCTATGGAGCCACAAAGTTGGCTGCTGAAAAACTAGTCATGGAGCGGGCGCAAAAACGAACTAATGCAGCCAGGTTCATGATTATCAGATCGGGGAACATATTTGGGTCTACCGGCAGTGTTATCGACATCTGGAAGCACCAGATAGAAGAAAGGAATGAAATAGCGGTCACCAACGCCCACATGCTACGATATTTCACCTCAGTTGAGGGGGTGGTAAAGCTACACATGGCAGTGCTTAAACAAGGAGAGAACGGCAAAATATATGTCACGCCGGGCGGAGAACCAAAAGTTCTTGGAGAATTAGTTAAAGAGGTTATTCGAGAATATGGAAATGATAAGACAACAGTAAGAATTATCGGTATGAGGCTGGGAGAAAGAATGCACGAAAAAATGAGCACGCCTGACGAGGCAAATACCGTTTTCGGTTTTGAAGAGCTTAAGGAAACCGCTCGCTTCACATAACCTGTACTTGAAAGGAAATGTATCTGACCGGCAAGACTTGTGTGCCCGGAATTTGACAGGCTTCATTGGATTGGGCAAGCCCGGACCTCGTCTTATTAGGCAAAAGATAAAGGGGGAGGTGTTGCAATGACATTCCGTGCTGTGGCTAGAAAACCAAGGCACATGTCAGTATTTGGCACATCTGGAATACGAAGAGTTGCTAATAAGGACCTAATTCAGCTAGCGCTGGAGGTTGGGCTAGCTGTTGGGAAGGTTTATGACAGTGTCGTAGTGGGCAGTGATACCAGAACTTCCAGTGAGGCTATGAAGCATGCTCTTGTCTCTGGGTTACTGGCTGCTGGCTCCAGATGTCGTGATGCTGGGGTTATACCGACACCCACGCTTGCCTTTGCTGTCAGGGAATTTGATGCTGGGGCAATGATTACTGCTTCGCATAACCCTCCTGAATATAATGGTATAAAGCTTTTAAACCCAGATGGCTCTGCCTTCGGCTCTGACCAGCAGAAGCAGATAGAGGAGATGATTTTAGATGGTCCCCTTTCTGTCGCCCTATGGGATAAGATTAAAAGCAGTAGCATCTATAGCGGGGCAGTTGAGAGGCATATTGAGCATATACTACGGGACTTCCCCGGTAGATTGAAGCTTAAGGTGGTGCTGGATTGTGGCTGTGGTGCTGCCTCAGTAGTTACCCCTTACCTATTGAGAAGGCTAGGTTGTGAAGTGGTAACCCTAAACTGTTATCCCACTGGTTTCTTCCCCCACGCTATTGAGCCAATTGAGTCCAATCTGGGTGATTTAATGCGGGCAACAAGGGAGCTTGGTGCTGATTTAGGTATTGCCCATGATGGGGATGGTGACCGGATGATGGCGGTGGATGATAAGGGCAGGTTTATCCCTGGAGATAAGCTGCTAGCCCTTTTTGCTCAGGAGGTAGGGGCAAAGGGGGTAGTTACTACCATAGATGCCTCTATGGCAATTGATGAAATGGGTTTTAGTATTACTAGAACCAAAGTGGGAGATAACTATGTCTCTGAGGAACTCAAGAAGGGTGGAGATTTTGGTGGTGAGCCATCGGGAAGCTGGGTTTTCCCTAATATCTCGCTGTGCCCTGATGGCGTTTATGCGGCTGCTCGGTTGGTAGCTATGGCTAGTCGGCAGAAATTATCACAATTGGTTGATAGTATACCTCGTTACCCGCTTCTCCGAGGCAATATCAGTAGTGAAGGGGTGGTAATGTCTAAGCTAGAGCGGCAATTAAAGGCTATGGAGCCATTATCGATAAGTAATATTGATGGCATTAAACTAAACTTTGCCGATGGCTGGCTGCTTATTAGAGCCTCAGGTACCGAGCCTAAGATAAGGGTAACCGCCGAGGCAAAGGGCGCGGCACGGGTGCGCCAGCTATATGATAATGGTATTGGGACAATCAGGCAGTGCATGGAGAGAAGTAAGGAGAAGTAGGTTGAAGGCAGTTATTTTAGCGGCCGGGGAAGGGAGCCGCATGCGTCCCCTAACTCACACCAGACCAAAGGTGATGCTGCCTTTAGCCAATAAGCCTATTCTGGAGCATTTGCTCATTGAAGCTAATAAGGCTGGTATTAGAGAGTTTATCTTTGTTGTTGGTTATCGTGATGAGCAGGTGCGCGATTACTTCGGGAGTGGTGACAAGTGGGGAGTAAGCATAGACTACTCAACCCAGCGGAGGCAATTGGGCACGGCTGATGCCATTAAAATGGTTGAGGGCTTAATTGATGGGAACTTCCTGGTGATAAACGGTGATATTGTTGTTAGCCAAAAAGACATCAGTAGCTTAACTAGTAGGAATGATAATACCCTGAGTGTGTTTGAGGTTGAGGATACTAGGGATTTAGGAGTGGTTGAAGTAAGCGAAGATAGAATAGTCCATATTTACGAAAAGACCGAAAGACCTCCTTCCCATATGGCCAATGTTGGTTTATATTTATTCACCCCAGATATATTTGATGCTGTATCCCGGACTCCAAAATCGCTACGTGGGGAGTTTGAAATAACCGATGCCTTACAGTTGATGATAGAGCAGGGGCATCATATTTCTTATCAGGAAATTAGCTACTGGCTCGACCTTAGCTATCCCTGGGATTTACTAACCGCCAATGAATCTCTACTGGCCGGAATTGAGCCGCAGAACCTGGGTGAGGTAGAAGACAATGTGGTAATCAGGAGTGCAGTTTACATTGGGAAGGGTACGATAGTGAGGTCAGGCTCTTATATAGTTGGCCCGGTGATGATTGGGCAGGATTGTGATATTGGGCCCAACTGCTATATTCGCCCTCATACCTCTATTGGCGATGGTTGTCATATAGGCGCTGCTGTGGAGGTCAAGAACTCCATAATTATGAATGGTAGCAAAATTCCCCACCACAACTATGTGGGGGACAGTGTTATCGGTGAGCGCTGCAATTTGGGTGCTGGTACCAAGATTGCCAATCTCAGGCTGGATAAGAAAGAGATAAAGGTAGCCGGTAGGGGGACCAAGAGGCGCAAACTGGGGGCTATAATCGGGGATAGGGTTGAAACAGGGATTAACGCCTGTATTAATGTAGGTAGTATGATTGGCAGTAATACCCGCATTGGGCCAGGGGCTGTAGCCAAAGGAGTTATTTCGCCAGACTCAATAATACTCTAGGTGGGGCTTCCACGGCTTTACGACGTATCCTTAAAACTACAGCTGTTACCAGGCATTAACTAAGGATGACCGCGACATTACTCCTGAGAATCCCACCATTACCAAAAAGGTGGGGTTCTACGTCAAAGAAGACGGCTCGCTCCGCTACTACATCCCGGTACCCTACGGCTGGTGCAACCTGTGGGATGGTAAACAAGAGTACTCCAGCTGGTACGCTTAGGAGCAGGGAAATGACAGTACTAGACTACTGGGGGTCGGGAGTAAAATCTCGGTCCCCTTTTTTGCGCCTAAATCCCATTAACCACTCGCGAAAAGTGCCTAGATTTTGACCACAGAGCGTCTGTTATTGGAAGTAGAAGCTCTTGCTAAGAGAACCAGCTCGGAGCCCCTTTTGCGTGCCGTTACTGCACAATCTAAGCAAATGTGTCCTCTTGGACGGGAGGGTTATTATGGGGTGGTAGCTTCAACATACTTAATATAAAGTCTGGGAGCAAAACCACCCTCAAACGTTGAACCCTCATGCTCCTTTCCGTTTTCACTGCCGTCATCATCCACCAGAATCAGAATGACATGGTCTCCATTGGAATAATCATAGGTATCAACAAGCTCCTGGATTACTTGAGCGAAATCTGGCGAGTTATGCCAATACCAATCAGCAAATCCTGTATCCCAATCTACACCTGCCGTAGTCCTGGTCCTACTCGTATGGTCTGCGGTACTTGCAGGTGCGGATGGATTCGTCGCTTTCTCAGCACGAATCTTTAAATGCGTTCCTGTGGTCCAATTACCATGTATTGTTTCTAGATGCGCCTGCAAAATGGTAGAACCGGTGGGAATAGTAACCCCGGTAAAACGGAACCACGCATCGTAAGTGGCACCGGGGTTCCCAACCTCGTACCAAGTGCTGCTGTTGACGTATGCCCACACCCCGCTAAACCCGTCGTCCGGCCCAGAAGCGATAGCCTTGAGGATTTCTTGAGGGACAGGGCTGAGTACGGTAATGGTGATGTTCTCGGAGTCGGTTAGTGCACCGTCGGATACCTGGAATTGGACATTGGGGTAAGTCCCTGCCTGACCGGAACTGGGTGTCCAGGAGAAGGTTCGGGTTCCGGGGTCAAAGCTTGCTCCTGATGGCAGGTTATCTGCTGAGTAGGTGAGGGGGTCACCATCAGGGTCAGTGGCCAAGACTGTGAACTGAAGCAGCACTCCCACGTTAACCGATTTGTCACCAATAGGGTCAAGCACCGGGGGACGATTACCACTCTGCTGCTCTTCCGGCCCAATTGAGTTGGTCGGCTCCTGGGAAGCGTATTGACGTACCCTGAAGTTGTCATAGGCTACATGGAAGGGATCGTTCCAATCGTAGGATAGGAATGCCAGACCAGGATAAGATAGGTCTGGGTCAGTCTGGTCTACATACAGAGTATCGTTGATATGCACCTGTAGCCTGTTGGTAGACCCTTCGTCAAGGGTGACTGCCTTCAGTCTATACCAACTCCCGGCTTCAATTGTGTAGCCGATATATTGCCATAGTATATTTGTCCAGGCATCATCAACCACTTTATTCAGGCAGGCGCCATCTTCTTGAATATCAATCAGAGACTCATATTTGTCCATAACACTGTCATACCTGGGGCAGATAAATGCCCCTCCCGCTTGGATTACCGGCAGAATCTCAACCTCTGCTACATAGTTAGGCGGGAATGGCTTTAAGGAGCCAGATTCATATATCTCAGCAATGGGCTCGCTCCGTGCTACGCCCTCCTGGTGATATTGGCCATTTTGTATATACTGGCTTGCATCATCATAGTTCACCTGGTGTATGTTGCTACTCGTCCAGGTCGGGTTCTCGAAATCATCGCCCCAGATGAAGGTGCTATGGATATTGCTGGCACTGGCTGCCCCCGGATTCCCATAGTACATATGAACTGCCTCGATACCGGAAGCCGCAATAGAAGGAACCTTTACCCAGAAGGTAACAGAAGAGCCAGCTGAGTAGCTTTCCCGCCAGTGTGAAAGCTCCGTTGTACCGTCGTTGGCCACAAATCTAATATCATCGAAATCCGCCTGCATGTCGGAGTCATAGGGTACGATAACCTTGACTTGGTAATCTGTTAGGGTTGAGCCTGAGTTTTCGGTTATGGTGACCTCGGCTCTACGGCTCCATGAGTTGTCCCACCAGCTTGTGATGGCGGCAAGAGTGGAAGATGGAGCCGTGATCACAACGCTAAGACCGCTAAGCAAGATCAACAAAGCGACGGATAGAAGCTTAATTCGTACCATGTTATCTCCCTTCATAGTCCAGCAAAGCATACATTCCCTATAGCAAGAGACCGTATAATATTAACCGACATTTCCCATTTCAATTCGCAATGAGGTAACCTGACCTTCATTATTCCTGTCACTAATAATATGTCCAGGGCACTTGGTTGTCTCCACTACGGGGCCCTGCAATAGTCTCCTCCTTTGAAGTTTCCTCTGTGGACTCAGAAGAATTGTCCTGAGTTTCCTTTGGTTCGTCCATAGTTCTCCTCCTTAAAGTTTTTACAAAATAAAAAAGCCGTATCTCGGCTTCTACTGAGCACAAAATACGGCTTCTAATGAGCACTATTATTCAATAATTAAGTTGCCATTATCACCCTACCACATCTGATTATTGCTTGTCAAGCGCAGTTAGTTTATGATTAGAATAATTCTTTTTCTCGAAGATATTGTAGTACTTGCATTTTGGGCAAACTATCTCTACCCGCCCCTCTAAATTGAAACCCAACTTTTTAGAACAGTTATCGCACCTCAATTCTCCGAACTTGTTTATCATCCTGGTAATTCTTCCCTGAACTTCTTTTGTTCCTCTTCTAAATATTCCCGCCACTTCTCAGAAGGAGTCATCTCCTCTGCCTTTCTCTTCTCGGACATCGTAGTTTTCCATATCCCTGCAAACACTCCCCACTCGTCAGGGTCAGGATTATCCAAGCGGTATTGGTCTCTCTCCATCCTAGTATCCAGTGACTTATAATTGAGATATTTAGCCCCGATTTCCCTATTAGGCTTACCATCTTTAGTCATAGGAACTTTTCGGAAATCTAACTGCTCATTCCCTAAAATCCCAAGATAGACCTCTTTATAAAACTCAGGATGCTCCATCATAAACCAGTCATCTTCCCAGAACGGCACATTATCAGGATAGTCATCTGGTTTCTTATAAACAGGATTTAATCTCCAATCGGTATAAGTATGAAAATGCTTCTTTGGAATACCCAACTCGTAAGCCTCTCGCTGTCTGCGAACCAAGGCGTAGACTGGATTCGCCTCAAGGTAAGCATCCCTTGCTTCTCGTTGCTTTATTGCATCACCAAGCTGAATCGCATCGTATTCCTCATCTTGCTCACGGTATTGCACATTGATTCTCAATATATTAACATTTTTGCCTCCACGGGTATCTTGCAGATAGGTCGGTGCCATCTCCATCAATCCCAGCACCCCATCGAGTTCTCGACAGGCCAGCAGCCCTGCATCCGAGGTGATCCTGGCCCCGTGGAACTCCAGCCTAAGCCGCTTATCGAATTGAAGCTTCAGTACCTCCTTAGCCTTTTCACCCATTGGGTTCCTCCAATTAGCCCCGTCTAATGTGGCCAAACAAGGGGCTTTTGAAGCTATTTTATCATAGATACCTGTCTATACCCCCGGTTTCATATGGGAAATCCAGGGTTACCTATTTACTAGCTGTGAGCGGTAGTATTCCACTGTTCTAGCGATGTCTTCCTCAAAACTAACCAGGGGTATCCATTCCAGTTTCTTCATTGCCTTGGAATAATCAATGCACATTCGTTTAAGTTCTCCTCGTCGCTCAGCAGCATAATGAGGAACTCCCTCATAGCCAGACTCTCTGCTGATGATATTAAATATCCTCTGGACTGAGGTTTCCTTGCCTGTGCCTATATTATAAACCCCGCTCTTCGTCGGCTCCATAGCTAGGATATTGGCCCGGGCAACATCACCTACATAGACGTAGTCCCTGGAATTATGTCCTGAGCCAAAGATAGTCGGTTGCTCACCAGCCAAAAGCTTGCCTGTGAATATAGCTACTACCCCGGCTTCAGCTGCAGGATTCTGCCTCGGTCCATAGACATTGGCATATCTCAATGCCACATAATCCAGCCCGTAGAGAACATTATAGAGATAAAGATAATGCTCCACAGTGTGTTTGGATACTCCATACTGTGATATGGGATTAATCGGATGCTCCTCGTCCAGTGGCAGGTACTGTGGCTCTCCATATACAGCACTTGAGGAGGCATAGACTATCTTCTCTACTCCAAAGTGGCAACAATTGGAGATAACATTCAGGCTACCCAGTATATTCTCTTGAGCATCAAATGCAGGGTTGGCTATTGACCGGGCAACCACTGTCTGGGCTGCTTGGTGAATAACTAGTCGTGGTCTCTCCTGCTCAAATACCCTCGTTAGCTCGCTTTCACAAATGCTCAATCGGTAAAGTCTTGCCCGCGCATTAATATTCCGCTCAAAACCGGCGGACATATTATCCACTATAACTACCTCCACACCCCTCTCCACTAAAGCGTCTACAATATGAGAGCCGATAAAGCCAGCACCTCCTGTCACTAGAACCTTCAAGGTTTTACCTCCTAAACCAAATGGTGTTCTAGCAATTCTCGTCGTCAATAACCATAACTATGTCCGGCAATTACTTCACCCCGTGGCAGATATAACGTGCTTATGTGTTAATAATAGATTCTCTCAGTAAGCTATGATATCCGCAAAGATACGTAGTTAATGCAAAAAGCCCTCGTAATTTTTACAGTAGGCCTACGAACGAGGTTAGAAATAGGACATCGGAGGCAAGAAGGAGCTATAATAGTACTGTCAGATAGTAAGGCATTGACTTCTGAAGTGTCCATTAATCCCAGAACCGAGGTGTGCCATTTTTACTGGCAACGTATACCGATGGGCGTGTTAGGCAATTCAAGAAGAGGAGAGGGTTTAGTGCGACTTAACATGAAGTCCTATGGCAATCATAACTCAACCTATGACTCTCGCATCCTGAGGATCCGACCGGAGTATGTTATTGACAATCCACCTCACGGGCTTTATGGAGAGATGGAGCATCAGCTAAATGGCTATAGTTACTCTGGGTTGGACTATCTCCTTCAGGATGTAGCTGGGTATCAAGCTGCGGGCATAAAGGTTATCGGTTATATTACTGGCGGATATGAGGGAGGAGCCGGAGAAGATACTGGCGGAGATGGCTATGGCTCCTATTGGTATAGCCTGGAATTGAATAAGATGCTCATCAGGAATATGGCTGAAATTGATGGTGTGGACGGGGTGTTCATCGATGAATGCAGCTCATATCCTAACACGAGTTCGAAAGCCTACCTGAGGGAGCTCACTGACCTCGCCCATAGCTATGGTCTCATCACCTGGGGCAATGTCGGCGTCGACCAATTTGATGACTGGTTCTTCACTGAAGGAGGCTTTGACCTGATGCAATCTAGTGAGCGTTGGCAGGGACAGAGCTTGAGTCAGGTGCAGCAAGATTGGGGATATCGGGTTAGTGTTACCGGTTTTAATGCTTCCTACACTGCCGAGGATGCCTTTAATCTAACAATTGATGCCTGGGAGAAGGGATTGGCTTACTGCTACATCAACAACGTGGAATACGTCTCTATTGCCCCCTGGTTTGAAGAATATACTGCCCTGCTGCGGGATTACCAGTAGAAGATGCTGCCCCACGGTACACACCGGGTCGCATCCTAGCCAAGAGGCCTGTCGGAATAGTCTCTGATATCCCGATTATTCTGTACCCCAGGGACGATTGCTCAGATGCAGGAAAACCAAGTATCACTATGATGTTAGGAGACCCGTTGGTTGTCCCTATCGTACTAGCTTGGACTACAGTTCGCTTTGGCCTGTGGTTTTCCGGCTCAATTTGCCTGAATATCGAATTTAACTCTAGCCCTTTGGCCACGTATATTGGGCCTATAAACTCGGTTTAGTTTCTGGATGCTCCTGGCAGCACTGACAGCATATGCATTAATCCTTCACCGGCGGCACCCTGCCTGCTATATTAAGTCCTTGGGTTATCAATTATTCACCGCTATATAAACCGGCCCAGCGGGCAACACAGCAAAAATTCCGAATTGCGGTGACAGTCCGGGTAAAGCATAACGCTACGTTGGCTCTAAAAAGATAGGATTTGTTGGGGACTACTGATAGTACTAGACGAAAGGTAGCACTAAAGTTATACGAAAGTTCGCTTTATTAAGTATTTTTCCTTATTGCTAAGCTATGTATATTTACTTAAACTTTACTAGTATTATCTACTAGAAAGTATGTCTTTAATCTCAAGGAATTCTTAACAGAACGAGGAGGTGACCAAATGAAGAGATTACAATTTCCTGGCACGTCAGCTTACAGGAATTTGCTTCTAGTCGCTACTATAGTAGCTATGGTCTTTTCTATGATTGGGCTCTTGGCATCAGTAGCTCCAATCATAGCCGCACCTGCGGATTTAGTGCGACTTAACATGAAGTCCTATGGCAATCATAACCCAACCTATGACTCTCGCATCCTGAGCATCCGACCGGAGTATGTTATTGACAATCCACCTCACGGGCTTTATGGAGAGATGGAGCATCAGCTAAATGGCTATAGTTACTCTGAGTTGGACTATCTCCTTCAGGATGTAGCTGGGTATCAAGCTGCGGGCATAAAGGTTATCGGTTATATTACTGGCGGATATGAGGGAGGAGCCGGAGAAGATACTGGCGGAGATGGCTATGGCTCCTAT
>Ga0209986_10002690_pt1 | contig 16085 bp, 10 predicted proteins | sample BlataG_FD_183168 | JGI IMG/M metagenome (GOLD analysis project Ga0209986, IMG submission 183168) | Deep subsurface microbial communities from Black Sea to uncover new lineages of life (NeLLi) - Black_00105 metaG (SPAdes) (version 2) | ecosystem: Environmental > Aquatic > Marine > Oceanic >...
GAAATTTGATTAAAAGATTATTTTTCTCTCTTTAATAATTATTAAACCTATTCCGAAAAATCCAAGTAGCAAAATTAATATCCACTCAACAGAATATCCAGAAGTAATATAATATCCTTCTAAATATCCACTTTCAATATTGCCTTTTATTTTTCCATTCCCTTTATCTATCACTTTAATTATATCCTTACCTTCAAATAATCTTTTGTCAATTAATCTCCCAGATATGATTATTTCCACGTTTCCACCGACTTCAAGAATATTTTGAACGGCTGTTCGGTTAAGTTTAACCATCAGATCGGGTATACCATCTCCATCATAATCACCAATTTCTGTAGGTTTTAGTTCAGCAGAAATTTCACCATTGAGAGTTATGGTTGTTATATTAATTTCATTGACATCAAATCCTACTGGCAATTCAATGTAAACTGTGACCCATTTACCTTTACTCTTAAGATTTAAAGTATCGGGGTCAAAATCCACAATTGTTTCTGTCTGTAATTGAAATTCATCGAATGTTAAATCATTATCAGCTGTAATAATTTGTTCAAAAATACCATCACCATCAGAATCAACCTTAACATTAACACTTTCTTCTCCTTGAGATAAGACTGCCCAATCAACATTGTATTGATGAGTTGATTCTTCTGAAATTGGTATATCTGATGCTGTAAAAGTAACAATCTTACCGCAATCTATAGAAGCAATACTTAATCCATAAGCTCCTACCTCAGTACCTACAACTTCATAATAATATGAATCATATGCATTGAATATAACAACAATCTTATATTCATCATCATATATGGAATCAGGGATTTCTGTTTTTATTTCTCCATTTACTAAACCACTGACTCGATTTTGAGAGTCATAAACACGAAGTTCTCCTGGACTTGCTAATAAAATGTATTCCCAAGGATTTATTTGAAAATCTTCACTATTCGGTATACCAATTTTCATATTTTGAGCAACTATACCATCTTCTCCTAGATTATTAGGTGGGCTCCCTATTCTATCTCCATTATCATCAAGTCTCATATGATTAATATCCTCTTCATTAATATCCGTTATAAAGGCTTCCTTTACATTAAGACCTTTATTTAAATTATTCCAAAGCCGATAATTATAGTGAAGCATTCTTAAAGGATATAATTCTTTATTCTCTAATTCGCTAGTTATTATAATTCTTTTTGGATATGAAGGATTTGAAATGGTTTGAGTATCAGCTATACTTTCAATAGTTATAAAACTTTCTGAATAGCAACAATCCATTGAGATTAGTATGGGCGTTTCAGGAGAAAATTGATCAAGCATTACAGATAAATCGATACTTATAAGTTCCATATCTGAAATTTTAGGATCACATAGAAATTGTTCCACTAATCCATGACCTACAAAATAAATAACTATGGGTATAGTAGGACAATTCTTGATCTTATTTTTCACTTCATTTATTGAGTTTTCAAAATTGGCTGGAGTACAAGATGCATCTACTTCATTTTCATTATCACCATCAATATCTTTAGAACCTCTTGAATTTAAATAATAAATATGATCATCGTCAAAGCCTAAATTACGAAGAACTTTATATGACGTTTCAGCAGCATAATTTATAGCATAATCATCAAATAAAATAGGATTATATTCATCCCAAGGGATTATTGACCATTCTTTTCGTGCGCCCGCTACTATAATTGCGTATCCAGGTATGTTAAAAATATTTTTGTGACAATAATCGCTTTCTCCTTCACTATCATTTATTTCTACCCAGACTTCTTTTTCACTTAATGTATCAAAGGACCAGCGTTTAATTTTTGTATCAGCGTTCCAATCTCCTGAAGTAATATCCCAATTATACCATTCTGTCCATTCACCTGTTGCTATTCCATCTTGTTCATCGTCGCTAGAGAAACGGATTTCTTCGATACCGATATCATCTGTAGAATTCCCTACATAAATATCGAAAAACTCTCCGACATTAATCTCAGAAATTTCAACTCCACCTTTTTGAAGTTCAATAACACAGGTTGGAGGTTGATTTAATCCAAGTCGTGTCACTCCATAAAACCGCACTCTTCCCATCGGGTTCGATTGAAAGCCGATGATATCACTTCGATATGCGTCTCGGTTGATTTCGACATAGCAGAACGCCCAAGGCATGAGATCTTCAACAATATACTGTTGAATTTGATCATATAATTGCTTTCTTATTGTCGAATCGAATTCGGTAAGGGCTTGTTCCATCCATCCTTGTAATTTCGGATCGTTAACTTGTGCTGTATTAGATTCAGATGTGTTGGAGAACAACGGATTTATATAATTGCTCGGATCAATATAATCGGCTATCCATCCAATTAAATAAAGTTGCAACTTATTATGACCGTCAGAGAAATTATAGAGTCTATCAACGTAATCATACCAATTCATCCCTTTGAGTTCAACCTTAATTCCAATTTTTGCTAAATTGTCATGCAATAAAAGACCGATATTTTCTCGGGCATAATTACCCAAATTGTATGTATAATTATATGTTGCAAGTGGATTATTAAGTGCTGCATCTAACCATTGCGCATCATCATCTACATCGAAATTACAAACACCTCCATTAACAAGCCTTATTCTAGCCTCTGGGACATTCATTGTGGCAACATCGAATCCCCAATTAGCGTATAAGATGCCCTCTGGAATGGGGGATTTCATTCTTGCTGATTGTCCTCTCATGATTTCTTCAATAATAAAGTCATAATCTAATGCAAATGAGATTGCTTGCCTCATTGTTTTATTAATTTGTTTGTTATTCATTCCAAGATAAAATATAGTTAAATCTTGCTCAGCTTCTACTACGGTAATATCTGGATCAGCTTCAAATGTGTCCAACATGGAAAATGAGGGATCAGTTATAAGATCAATGTTGCCAGCTAATAATGCCTGATTTCTTTCATTTGCATCGGGAATTATTGAAAACACTAATGTTTTAATATCCGGAGCTCCAGCCCAGTAATCTTCAAAAGCATGGAATCTCACCTCAACATCAGGTGTATATCCATCATAAACAAAAGGTCCAGTCCCAACTAAATCTCCGGTTGTTGTATCGATGTATTGCTTTTCTGGAGTTGATGCAGGCGATAAAATATATGAACCGCTGAAGCATAATAAGGCTTGGAATGGGACATATGGCTCATTTAGGACGAATCTTACAGTGTAATCATTTATAACTTCTATTCTATTAATAATGGGCTCCCCTTTATATACATATAATTCCTCGAATATGGTTTTACCAACATCTACATTTAAGAAATAATTCAATCTATCGAAGCTCCATTTAACTGCGCTTGCATTAAATGGAGTTCCATCGTGGAATATAACATCTTCTCTAAGCGGAACAGTATAGTTTAGTTTATCTGAAGACCATGTGCCATTTGCCGCTGCAAGGTTGGGTATAATTGCAAGGTTCGGATCACTCAAATCATATGCATATAATCCCTCACAAACTTGATCGATTACACTATCTGAAGCAAAATCCCATGCAAATTGTGGATCTAGAGTTAAAAGACCTCCAGCCGTTCCAAATACTAGGCCAGACTCGTCTAGATTTACATATGGTTCATTTATCGTTTCAAAAGTTGGAAATCTTGTTGAATGACCATGACCATCATCGAAATCGAAGTAAAAATTGTGGCTTCCTGTTGAAAGGGTTGTTGAATATCTGAAAGTAGCGCCTGATACATAATTTCCACTTATCTCTGTCATTTTATAAGGAGATCCATCGAGATATACATATTTCATTATAGGCGCATCGCCATCGGGGTCTGTATAGGCGACATAATAATTAAAAGTTGTGGACGTACTACCTGATGGTTGGTCCACATAACCGTTTGAAAGCGTGGGAGGTTGATTTTCTGAAGGAAGTACTAGAAAATAATTCTCCAAAGGTTCCATCAACGGATAATTATCACTGTCTCCGTCTATGCTGTATGGAGAATCGCCAATGCCATCTCCGTCTACATCGTTTCCTGTGTAATCATCCCAGTAATTACCGAGGTAATTGGTGTAAGAGGTTCCCTTATAAGTATAAGTAAGTGTCTTGAAAGAGTTCCAAATATTATTTGATTCATAATAAAATCTTTTGTTATCAATGAAATTATTTAAATATATTCTATTATTGGTCGAATACTGAAAGCTTTGGCTTGAAACCGTATTATTTGTAATAATATTGTTATATGAATACAATAATGAGATAAGACAATAGTTATTTGATATTTTAGAATTATTGGTGTAATAAACTTCTATTCCATATGATGATTTAATGTTTTCAACTAACATATTATTGCAATTTGCGAGAATTACTTGGCTGGCATCTTCTGGAACTTCTAAATCACTTATATCTTTATAATAGTAAAGAGGATCCCCGTCCATAATATTACCTTCTATAGTATGGGTGTTATAATGGAAAAGATCATTTCCCTGAATTATAAATTTACTATTCTCCAAAATATTGTCCGAAATTATATTATTACTTGAATGATCCAAAAAAATACCATACGGGGTCCAATAATCGGGACCAATTATAGTATTTTGTGTAATTAAGTTGTTATTTGAATTTTCTGAAAGACGAATAGCATTGGTGTCTAAGAAAATATTGTTCATGATTGTATTCTCGTTTGATTTATACCCTAAAACAATATGTTCCTGACCTCCTCTACCCCTAGAAAAAGAATTGTTTTTAATTTCACTATATGTCATGCGATCTGAGATGATAGAATTAACATTTCCTAATAGAGAATTATTTATAATTTTATTATAACGGCCCCTGATGCTAATACCTGCATAATTATTATTTGTTATAGTGTTATTTGCAACATAATTATAACCATAGCCTCCGAGATATATGCCATATGTATTTAATGAGATAGCATTATCGACAATTGTATTTGGGGAACTATATTCATAAATTCCATAATAATGATTCTCTATAGTATTATTTGAAACTCGGCAATGATGTCCTTTAAGGTATATCCCCGATATTTTGTCAGTATAGCCTCCTGTTGTATCTTTTATAGTAAAACCATCTATTATAACGTAATTAGCGGTAACATTAAAAACATGAATGGTTGATTCTGCTGCTTTAACAATAGTAAACTCAGGACCCTTTTGTGATTTTATATTTAGAGGTTTATCTACAATAATATTCTCAATGTAAGTGCCAGGATAGACTAATATTGTATCTTCAGAAGTAGCAGAATTTATAGCATCTTGAATCGTATTAAAGTTTGCGGATCCATCATCATCGACAGTCCAAATACCTCCCGCTACCTTTGGTTGTATTATTCTTTCATTTGATTTTACATTAACATTTAATGGTGATATCATTAAAAAAACAGAGGTAAGAAACAAAACTATGAATGAAATGGTCAATATTTTACTAGATTTAGTATATTTAATTAAATTTATTTTCATTTATTTTACACTTTCAATTTTTTTTATTAAATATTAGATTTCAAAATTTTTTTAGTTAAATTTATAAAAATTTGATTTTTGATCGATTGAAGATAGGTTGTATCTATTTATAAGAATTTACTTTTTTGTAGACGGAATAAATAATGAAAATAATAAATTGAGCAATCTGATTTCAATTTCTAATAACTCTCGTGTTAAAAATCATAAACGAATGAAATTACTAAGAATTAGAAAAATAGTGAAAACATTAATTTTTTTTCTTATTATCTTTGTAAATTATTCTTAAAAAAGAGATCTCCGGCATTTTAATTAAAAATAACCTTTTGAAAGTGAATACATATTTTAATTTTGTTAATTTTTTTTAATTAAATGGTCTTATTAAAATCTGTCTAAAGTATGATAAAACTAATTTTCATAGTGTAACCACAATCTTTATAATAAAAACTCCTACCCTACCATAATCAATTAATAACAAATTTAAATGAAAAAAATGATACCTACAAACTATCTTAAGAAGAGTATTCCGTTTAAAAGAAACCCCATAATTATACCAGAAAATCCTGAATTTTTTCAAGGGTGTGATAATTGCGGTTCAAATAGCTTCATAGAGTCTAACCTCGGCATTGTGTGTAGGTATTGTGGTCTGACGATTAATATGCCGAGCTTCAGAAATGATAATCAATTCAACTCAACATCATCCGAATGAACTAAGGAGAAAAATAAGAATGGGAACAAAACTAGAAAGAATGGAGAACGGAAATTATTATGATCTCGAGCCTATCTCTAATCAATATGAAAATTTCGTTCTACAACTGGCAGATATCGAATTTAACCGAATTCTTACTGCATTGCACCTTTCAGAGTTTTTAAAAAAAGAATGCATTGATATTTTTGGGCGTGTATGGAGATATTTAAAGAAAGGAGCTAAAGGAAGGATACCCGAAAAATTAACACCGGTTATCCTCTATATGCTATTAAAAGCGAATGAAATTAATATTGATTTAAAAAAGTACATAGATAAAACAAAAATCGAGAATAAAGAGTTTAAGGAAATTTTAATGGAAGCTTATAGCTATTATCCTATTTATACAAAAAAAGATAACCGAATTTTTTTTGATTAAATTATTTTATTTGTTTTTCATTATGTTTAAGACAAGTTTTGAATAGAGTAAAATTTCAATGAAGATAAAAGATCCTTTCAGGCAAGCAAAGATTTTTGATTATATCTGGGGTGAACAAATGTATAGAGAGGATTTTTTTATCGATTTGGCAAAAGAAACCAATGGACCGATCGTAGATTGTGGGAGTGGAACTGGACTTGTTTTACATTCTCTTGCCAGAGTCGGTTTTAAGGCTTACGGTGTAGAGAGAAATAAGGCTATGATGGAAATTGCTAAAAAGAAACTGAAAAAACAGCCATTAAATGTCCAGAAAAGAATAACTTTAATTTTCCAAGATTTAATTAATTTCTCTCCTGAAGATAAATTTAATTTGGCTATCTTTACACCAAACACATTCAGGCTCTATCTAGATAGGGACACGCAAATTAAGATTTTGAAAAATGTTTATAATAGTTTAACTAAGAACGGTAAATTACTATTCATCGTAAAAAACCCATTAAATCTTCCAGAAAATAGAACAGTGCCTAAAACAATAATCAGAAAATACGTTCCCAAAATAAATAAAACTCTAATCATCAAAACTAACATTGATTTTAATGAGAATTCAAGCATATTAACTTCAAATATGTTTAATGAGATGAGATGTAAAAATGGAAAACGAGTCAAAAGAAGTAGTATAAAAAACATAAAACAAAAGGTTTTAAAAATAGAAGAAATGGAAGAGTTGTTTAATGAGGTTGGTTTTACAATAGAAAAGGTTTATGGAGATTTCGATAAAGGTGAATATCGGCAATCGAGCCCTGTGCTAATAATTATTGCGAGAAAAAATAACTTAATATTTCAGAAAAATTAAATCCTTTTTTCTTTATATAGAACTATTTTTATTACTTATTGCAATTGAAAAATCTTAACTTAAATCACCAATATGCAGAAGAGAGATGTAACCACCTTGCTGGTTTTTTTAAATAATTCATCTCTTTTTTAACCCCTTTTCTCTCTTCTGCAACTCTTATACTAATTTGATCAATGTTTAATTCCCGGTAAGAAGAAAAACTAATAAAATAAATCTCGTAAATTTCAAGACCTATTTACTGTATTTGTTTTTAAATTATATTTCTAAAAATATATTAACTATGAAAAGAGAAAAAGAGAAAAAACAAAACCCTTATTTCCAAAACGACCAAATAGAAATAGTCGCAGATGATTACCGTAATAATGAAACTGTCCTGAAAGAAATTGAAAAAAATACAGAATTATTAAATGAGATCGAATCAACATATAATCGACAATTAGACAAAATTCTCACCAAAATCATTAGAGTTATGAATGAAATTAAAAGAGTTGATGATGTGGCTATTAAGGAAAATTTAGAGGAACGGCAGAAAAAATTATGGCAAAAACATAGCAAATGGAATCAAAAATATTGGAAAAAAAAGCGAAATTGCGAGAAAATTATATATTCTTTATGGAGCTCAATTAAATCTAAAAATTAAACAAAATCAAATAAGTTTCTTTGCTTTGGGAATGGATGATAATGCAGTCCTAATTTCTTTTTAAATTCATTTGCATCTTCAGGCGAAAAACCTCTAAAATTATTATTAAATATAATTATAATTTCCTTAACCTTGGGAGTAATTTGAAGAGAATTTATATTCTGCTCTAAATCCTCTAAAGCTTTATCTTGATTCCTCTGGATTCGATTGAAAACGGTAAGTTGATGATCCCCAAGTAGCCTGATGTAGTAATAATCTTGTTCTGGATAATAATATGGTTTCACACGCTTCATATATGAGGTGGCTAAAAAAATTTGCGAAGAATCAAGAAATGGTGCAAGAATCTTAGGATTAAACCAAGAATTATGCCGAAATTCTAAAAAATGTCTTGATACTACAGGCAATTTCTCAATTATTTTTGACAAGTATTTGGTATGTTTAACCGTAGGGCTAAATCTTGGTGGAAATTGGATTAGATAACCCATAATTTTCGGTCCCAAAATTTTCATTCGAGAAAAAAATAGATCCATTATATATTCAATCTCCAAGCTGTTTGTGTTATGCGTGATATTTTGCCAAACTTTAATCGAGAATTTAAAATTAAACGGCACCTGTTTGAGCCAATTATGCACAGTTTCTTCAGAAGGTATATTGTAAAATGTTGTATTGATCTCTATACAATCAAAAAATTTAGAATAGTAGTTCAAATAATTTTGTCTTTTTAAGTTTTTAGGATAAAACGTGCCTCGCCAATCCGAATAATCCCAACCGGCACAACTAATATTAATTTTTGTCATGTAAGCTCGAATAAAAAATTATTTTTATAAAATTATTCCAATGTTATATTAAATTGCATTAACAATTCTGTAAATTTAGTGAGAACAGAATTTTATATTTTAATTTTGTTATTAAGATAATGTGATAATTTATTATGGCTATTGGTGAAAATAGAATAAAATAATTGATTAATCCTCTCAATAATTAATGAAAATTAATATAAAAAAATAAACTTATTTTGTATTTAATAAAGAACAAATTTAATGAAAATTTGTGTTTGGAGAAAATAATTACGGATCAAAAAACGATATAAACTAGGATTTATTCTATAACTTTAGATAAAGAAAGACCAATTTTTTAAATCAAAAGAAAATGTCAGCTGATAAAACAACTTTCGAAAAATTAAAAAGAATTTTAAAGGTTTCCAATTCAATTAAAATGGAACAAATGCGAAAAATATTAAGGCTCGATGAAGAAATTTTTAACGAAAAAATTATAGACTGGGCTGAAGAATTTGACTTTATTATCGAAAGAGATTACATAAACTTCAATAAAAACACCGTTGACAGTTTCATCAATCTACTCGACGAACAATTCGACGCTTGGGAAAAAATGGAAACGACTAAAAACGGAAAAATAGAAAAATTTGAATCGGATATAGAGATTCGATTAGAACCTCAACAAAAGGAGTTCGAAGCGAAAGAAATTTCAGAAAAAGGAAAAGAATACGAAGAATATTTTGTAAATCTAGGGAAAAAATATCTTAAATCAAAGCAGTATCAAGAAGCTCTGAGCAATTTTCAACAAGCGCGAAAAGTTAGCGAAAATCTGTTCGATATAAATTTAACGATCGAAGCTGACTATCTAATAAAACAAACTGAAAATTTAATAAAGGAAGCACAACAATTACGAAACATTATCTCTTTTAAGGGCGCCTATATCTCGGAATTTGAAGAATTAAAAGCAAACGTGATTCAAGAGCTAGAAACTCAACTTAAAGAAAAGTTTACTCTAGTCAGTAAAATTGAATGGGATACCAAAATGGGCTTTTCAGTAAAAGATCATCGAATTACGGGAATTGGACTTTATGAATGTGGATTAACGACTCTCCCTGAGTCAATATCAAACCTCTCCTCGCTCAAAGTATTATATTTAGGCTGGAATGAGTTCAAGACTGTCCCGGAGTCGATAGGAGACCTTTCCTCTCTAAAAGAATTGAATTTAAACCATAATAAGTTAACGACTCTCCCGGAGTCAATAGGGAATCTAAAATCGCTTGAAAATCTAGATCTGAGTACAAATAAGTTCACGACTCTCCCGGAGTTGATAGGAGACCTTTCCTCTCTAAAAGAATTGAATTTACAGTATAATAAGTTAACGACTCTCCCGAAGTCAATAGGGAACCTAAAATCGCTCGAAAATCTAGATTTGAGTATAAATAAGTTAACGACTCTCTTGGAGTCAATAGAGAATCTAAAATCGCTTGAAAATCTAGATCTGAGTACAAATAAGTTCACGACTCTCCCGGAGTCGATAGGAGACCTTTCCTCTCTCAAAGAATTGGATTTAAGATGGAATAAGTTAACGACTCTCCCGGAGACTATGATGAATCTAACTTTCCTAAAAACACTGTATATCTCAAAGAGTACATTGGATTCCAAGGCTAAATCCGTGTTAAAGCAATTGAAAAAGAAGCAAAAAGAATTGGAGATAATCAAGAAATAAAAAGAAAAATAACTTTTATTCCTCTTCAAGAAATTATGAAAGCAAGTTGTATTTTTTTAAAAGTTGCCGTGTCTTGCAATGAATACGATTTCTATATACAGCAAGGCTTTTTGGATTTTTTTGGAAACTGCATAGAGTCAGATTGCGTGAGATTAATTCAATTGATGAAATTAGAAAGATTGTAGAAAATTTTTCCGGACTGCTGAGTAAGATTACGAATAAAGAAAAGGAAGACCTTTCCCTTGATATTGAAGTATTGAAAAGAGAAGGAATAAAATTATCAGATGAGTTGAAGGAAAAAGTCTCATTAAAAAGAGTTCTGAAATTAAAGGTCTTGCAATTCTTAAAAATTTAGTTTATCTGGATTTAAAATCAAACCAAATTTCCGAAATCAAAGGTGTTAAAACACTTCTTAATTTAGAGTATCTTGATCTAAGGGGCAATCAAATATCACCTGAAAACTTTAATTACCATCAATTAAACTCAAATAAAGGATTGAAGACTCTTAAAAAATTGGAAAAGGTGTATTTGATTGAAAAAGATTACTCTAGAACACGATATCCTCTAATACATATATGAACCACAAAATTTAAACACTTTTTAGTGTTTTGTAGTAACCTTTCGCCCCTATCTAAAGGAGTTATATATAATCTTCTTTAACTTAACAACTATATTTAGTATTTTTTATTATCATTGCATATTGATTTAGATTATGATAAAAATATTATAGATGAAATCCATACACACCAATTCTTTATCCGAAAAGTAAAAATATTGCTAAAAATTTTTTACAATATTCTAAAAAGGGTTTCGTTTAATTAAAAAGATTTTAATTGAATTTTTTTTATTTATAAACGTTTAGTATACTCTCTTATTAAGTCAATTTTGGCATATAAAATCAACTTTATAGAAAATATGTTAAAAAATACGGTGTTTAAATACAGCATTGGAAAGATGAATCTGCGTTTCACATTAATTATATTTTTAAAAATAAATCTTAAACAAAAAGGGGCGTTTGGATTGTCTTGAGAATTGTTTTCGTATTTTATTTTTTCTATAGGGAATTCGTTTAATTCTTTGGAATCTCTAAGTTTTTCCTCAAGAATTAACCTAAAAAAAAAAATCTGCTCAGGACATGTTTGTAATATACGTAATATCTCATCCCAATTCTCATTTTTTATTAGTTTTATTGTCTTTTGTTCTATTAAATTCCTTAAATCTGAATAATTCATTTTTACATTATCTTTTTTATGCATTGATTTGTTTCTATGAAGAATGGTATGCTCAACTGATTCATTAAATATAAATTTATGTTTTTAATTATCATTATACTTATCCATATTTCTGTATATTATTAGGTCTCTTAAAATTATAAATATGATTCTTAATTGATTATCTTGTTTGTTTCAGAGGACATATCGTGTTTATTTGCTAAATGTTTCTTTAGTACACTTCTTTTCTTACCCCTATAATCACAATGGGGGCATTTGTGCCAAACCACATCAATATTGTGTTTAAAGGCCATATATTCCTTTAGATTACCATCGGAAATTTCTACGATTGAAGATAAAATAAATAAAAAATTTAAGTTTAATAAAGAGTTGAATAAGTGGAGACTAATAAGAAACGAAATAGCTAATAAAAACTTAAAAATTGATGTAGATATTGCAGATCAGGCGAAAAAATTTTTCGATAATTACTCTAGGAAACTCGACGAAAAATTTAATGATTAGTGAGAGTTTGTGGCTTTTTAAAGGGTTCATTTAGAGAATTTCATTTTTTTCTTAATTATAATAGAATATGTTAGGGATATCCCAATCAAGTAATTGAGTGGTTGGATTTAATTACTAATAAAGAAATTAGAGAATGTCATCTTGTATTTTATACATTTGGAATATATCTTGAGAAAATGAATCAATATTAGGGATTGTCATAATGCACTTAAATATATGACACTATAGATATACATTTAAATACTCCTATTTCCTATTATTTACATAATAATTAGATGAAGTAATTTTATAATGTTAAAAACAACAATACCTAAATCCATACAAGAAATTATTAACGAGTATATTTCGTCACATTTTAGACCATTTACATATAAGTTATTATCAGAACGATTAAGGCTTGATCCTAATACGATTGTACAAAGAATCAATAGAAATCCAGAATATTTTAAAATTGAAGGTGATAGACCTAAGATCATTAAATTAAAAAAAGATCTTGAAGAAATCTATTTTTATAGAGATAAGAATACATGTCAAATTTGTCAAAAAGAAAAAGATCCAATCGAACTATTAATTCGATTTAAAGATCCAAACTTGAAGGATGAAGAAAACTGGGAAAATATAATAACTACCTGTCAGAAATGCAAAGACATTAACTTAATTAAAAAATTGTCAACTAAAGAAGAAGGAGAACTCCCAGGACCAGGAAATTTTATCTGGGAATATAAAGAAATCGAAATAAGGGAAATATTTAAACAAATTAATCCTTATATGAAGCTTTATTTCCCAGAATTGAAAGAATCTGAAATAGAATATAAATATGAACATTATCATGAATTTAATGAACGGAATGGTCAAGGTTGGTTTCATATAATTGATGATAATAATAAAAGATGTGAAAATTTATCTGATATACTAAATTTCTTTGGAAAACAAGGGTGGGAACTGATTCAAATGAAAGAATATACTACTGAATACGAAGCAGAGAATCTGGGTTTAGATGATTATCATTGTATATTTAAAAGAAAGAAAAATTTGGAGGGAGATTAATTGATTAGACAAAACAAGGATGGACGGCCAATATATAAGGATTGTGTTTGGTTTCGGATGGTTGAAACTGGAAAAAAATTAAGAAAGTTAGGTTATGAAGAAAGTAGAACAAAACTTAATCTATTTTACAAATCCATAAACACAGAGGTTAAATCTAAAGATAAAAAATATAATATAGTTAAAGGAGCTGTTTTTGCGGATTTAAGGGGCACTAATATTATACCTATATGGTCCGATTCGAGGCCTCTAATATATTTCACAGATTTACCATTCAATATTTTCATACCCGAATTTATTCTTCTGGAAAGATCGGGATGCTCACCAAGAGTGTCATTTTATGATGATTGTGAACCAGATGGATGGATGTTTGGACTAGATGGAATTCCAAGTGGTTTTTGTAAACGTTGTGGAGTAGAAATCATAGATGAAGTAGATTGGGAGATATTAAGAAAAGATTTTATTGAACTATATAGTCAAGGAATAGACCAAAATCTTGAGGTACAATATTGTGAGACTTGTCGAAAGATTGAATATTCTATGAGAGATTACCGTCTGCAACACTATGAAGATTTTAAATTATGCCAGCTATGTGGAACTAAAGAAGGGCAAGTACGACATCATATAAATTATAATCCTGAAAAAATAATTAGAATTTGTCGCTCTTGCCATGGAAAAATTCATCATAAAGGATTCCCTAATCCACTCTGGAAAGAACGAAGAAATCAAAATCAAGAATCTATTTAAATAAAAAAATTTTGTGGATTTAAAAGATTTTTTTATGTTTGTAAAAAGTTGTTTTTTAAAGATTATCTTATGGAAAAGAAAGACATTAAAAAATTGTTTTTGATAAGAATATTAATGAATAGTTGTAAATTACATTGTCAGCTATCAATTTGCGATAAAAAAAGTTGTATAATCTAAGTTAAAATTAAATAGATGCTAATTTTATTGATTACGAATGGAATTAAAATGTTGTCTTAATAATTTAATTAGAAAATTAGAAAAGAGCGATATTTAACAATTTATTTCTAGAATTTCTTATTCTCTCCACTAATGAATTAAGACGATTAAAACTCTCTATTAAAAATTTAGAGAATTCTGTAAAACTCATCTTTTGGTGTAACCATCCCTTCATAACAAGACTGAGAACATAAAAAAAATATTTATTTCTCAACCTATAAAAATCGATATGAAATGCATCATTTTGTCTGAAAAAGTAGGCTTAATTCAAAAAATTTAGTAGGTCTAAATCGATGCCGTTGTTACGACATAGATCTAAGGTTTTGTCAGAGATATTGTCATTGAAAAATTTTCTAATTTTTTTTCAAATCTCTACTTTAACTTGTTTCGCTCTCCCTAAATTATTATACGATGTTAACCCACGGCAAACTCTTATTTTGGTATCATTAACTTTTAGTTCGCCATTGTGATCAAATGGAAATATTTTACAATATGTCGGCTTTATTTCATGAATTGAACACTTATTTCCTACTAAAAAGGAGCAATGGTCATTTAATCTATAAAGTAATTTATAATTCAATCCAAGCTTCCAACCCTCTATGATCGTATTAAATGTGTTTGGGATGAATATTGGACAAACATCGGATACTTGAGGGAATGTAAATCTATAACCCATTTTCTTGTTATTATAAATTGGTTTTTCTTGACCTTTATAAATATGATTATCTAATACAAAATCATAAATTCTTATAACTTTTCTATTATAATCTTCGGTATTAAATTTTTTTTCACGCTCTAAAAAATCTTCGATAGCTTTTCGTTTTTCTACCTCATTTTTTACATTAACTACCCCCCCTCTTATTCCTTCGTAAGAAATGCTTTTTGGATCAAGTTGAATGTGGCCTAAAAACTTATTATCACTAGCTTTTCCTACTTGAATCCAATTTAATAAATCTTCTTTTAATACCGGTACATCCCATCCCTGACGACAACAATCGCCACATTGAACACAAACATGTTTGAATCGTATTTTTTTCTGATTCGAATTGGAACTATAAATTTCTTCTTTTTTATTTCTATTCGCTTGATTTTTTTCATAAATGTTGGGATGATGGCTTTTAATATGTTTCTTTTTATGTTCTACTTCTTTTTTGCAATATGGGCATTTTTTCATGAAGATCATTCCAAATTATAATTCTTAAAAATAATTTTCTATTTTTTTTCTCCGTTAAAAGTATTTAAATAGAAAAATTTCTGAAAATTCCAAAAATAATTAAAAAATCTCGACTAAATTCTTTTAAGAAAAAATGTCTAAGATTCTGGCAAAATAGATTGTAAATTTGTCTGAAACTCAGATTTTAATAGTCTCTTCTTTCAAAATGAGTTCTTAGTATAAAAAAGAGATATTTTTTTCAACTTATAAAAAATCGTTACAAAATGCATAATTTAGTCTGAAAAATTTTATTTTTTTGAAATTTGGATTCTTACTTGGTTTTGCTTAGGCATCTTTTCGATTTCAATGTCGAAATATTCATTTGCGAATTCTTCGGTGAATTTTGAGTCGAAATAGGCATAAAGGTCCTTCTTTATTGAGGAGACATAACTTATAAAAAATTCATTAATATTAGAGAGGATTGCATCGAATATGCTGAGTGGAATGCAGTCTAACAATTCATTTAGGCTTCTCGTGTATTTATCTGAAATCTTTTGGCTTAATATATGCTCAAATGTTAATTGAAGCGCGTTTTTTGACAAATCCATATCAACAATTG
>Ga0209986_10002692_pt1 | contig 16083 bp, 28 predicted proteins | sample BlataG_FD_183168 | JGI IMG/M metagenome (GOLD analysis project Ga0209986, IMG submission 183168) | Deep subsurface microbial communities from Black Sea to uncover new lineages of life (NeLLi) - Black_00105 metaG (SPAdes) (version 2) | ecosystem: Environmental > Aquatic > Marine > Oceanic >...
ATCCTTTCAGCCTCATAGAGCATGACCACAAAGTGGGGCACGCTGATACAGCGGATTCCCAGGCCTTGGGCATGGACCAACGGCCGATAGTCATTTATCAGAAGGTCCCAGCCCTGCTCATATGCCAAGGCGATTGCCCCGGCCTCCCCCTTCCCCAAAAGTCCCAACGGTTTCTTCGGTTCAGCATGGTAGAGCCGCCCATCCTCTTTGAAGACTTTGAAGAGCATTGCCTGAGGGTAGATCAGGGGCGTAGCGCTCGGATCGGTGTTCACGATCTCTTCCTCTACAGGGTGGCAGTAATAGACTTCAAAGAACTCAAAGAGGTAAGGGATCACACCGATCCGCGTCCCAATGTTCCAGAACGACGTCTCTAGAGAAGCATTCTGCTTCTTCATGAAACTACTGTAGTCTATATGATGCTCTTTGTCAAGGACTCACATGGACTCGACATGGGAAAGGGGGACAGGCTGCTTTTGCGTGTAATTGTGAATCGTGAATGGTGAAGGGTGATGAGTGATGGGTAATGAGTGACAGGTGCTAGGTTCTACGTTCTATGTCCACAGTCCACAGTCCAAGGTCCGGGACCAGTAGGTAGTGAGGAGTGAATGGTGAATCGTAAATGGTGAATGGCGGGAGTGAACCCGAAGGCTGGAGTGAGGAGCCTAGAAGCAGGTGGTGGTGAGTAACGATGAACGCGCGCTTGATCATTGTCTTTCAACCGCATATAATGGCCCTATTATGGCGGCAAGGAGGGCTGATCAATGAAGTCTGTTGCGACACATATCACTATTCCTGAAGCGCTTCTTAAGGAGATGGATGAGCAAGCGCAGAGAGAACATCGCAACCGCTCGGAGATACTACGCGAGGCCATCCGCCTCTACCTGGAGGAGCAGAGAAGAAAGAACATAGAAGAGCAGCGGATGAAGCGACTCCTTCAGGGTCTTGAGGAGTCAGCGGGAAGCTGGAAGGATGAAGCTCATCCTGAACTGAGGGAGCACGGTGACGCCGCCCAGCTACGGAAGGATCTCTGGAAGCAGGATCAGAAAGGGATTGCACACCACAGCCAGTGACCTTGCACAAGCGATATGGCGTATCTCATCGATAGCGATGTTCTGATCTGGCACTTGCGGGGTCATGAACCAACGGTTCAGTTACTGCGAGCATTGGCCCAGAGAAGCCGCGAAGAAAAGGCAGTGTCGCCACTGGGGTGCTCGGTCATCTCTGTGTTTGAGGTGCGGGTGGGGATGCATCCGGGAGAAGAGGCGGTTACAGAGAGGTTTCTAAGCGCGCTTGAAAGATATCCGGTTGGTGAGGTTATTGCGGAGAGAGCAGCCGATTATTACCGAGCTTTCGTGAAACAGGGGATTACCCTTCACATCGCTGATCTTATCATTGCCGCAACGGCTGCGGAATATGAGCTGACTTTAGTATCATATAATCAGGACCATTTCCCAATGGAGGATATCCGTATCTATACGCCCATGCCGGAATTCTAGCGACGGAAAGAGGACAGACTGCTTTTCCGTGAATAGTGATTCGTGAATCGTAAATGGTGAATGGGCAGGCGAGTAAATAGTGAATCGTAAATGGTAAATCGTGAGGGGAAAACCGGGATATGAGACCCGACAAGAGTGATATTCCACAAGTCAGGCCGCACAGGAAACTTGACGTTTGGAATGAAGCCGTCGAATTTGTTGTTACCATATATCAAGCTACCAAGTCATTTCCGAAGACAGAGCAATATGCTCTTGCAGATCAGCTGAAGCGTGCTGCCGTATCTATACCCAGCAACATTGTTTACCCCGTGAAATAAGATGTATTATGTGTATGTTCTGCAGAGCGAAAAGGATGAATGTTTCTACGTAGGGTATACCTTGGAATTGCGAAAGAGGCTGAAACTTCATAATGATGGCAGGGTGGAATCGACTAAGGACAGAAAGCCATTTAAGCTGGTCTACTACGAAGCGTGCACTAATCAGAGAGACGCGTTGCATAGGGAGAGGTACTTGAAAACAGCATATGGAAAACGCTACATCAAGAACAGATTGAGGGCATACTTGAATGGCTACGAGTAATATTACACAGGATTTACCCCGTGCAATGGCGGGAAAGGCGACTATTTCACGGGGCAGGGGCGCAGCAAGGGGAAGTCCGAAGGAGTTTGTTCACTTTCTGCATATCTGCCGCGGCTCTGCCAGCGAGATCGATACGCAGCTAGAAGTGGCCGCCAGGCTTGGGTACGTGAGCCCGGAGCAGAAGGGCGGTCTTGACGAGAAGTTGGACAAGATCAGCAAGATGTTGAGTGGGTTGATTCGATCTGTCAGAACGCGTGATTCTTGAATCGTAAATGGTGATGAGTGAGGGACCGTTCTAAGTGCTATGTTCTAGGCCAAGATCAGGATTAGGGATTGAAGGATTATGGGAAAAGAGTCAGGATGCAAAGCGAAAAGCACCGAGGGATACCCGTCAAGGGCTTCTTTATTGACATCGGGGTTCCCGAGGGCTATGAGAGGTTGCAGGAGAACCCTCGAATTCTACTTGATCTGGCCCGATGATAAGGTCATTAAACATGCTCATCGCTCGTCATTATTGCTTCTCGCCGCCTAACTCGCTAAGGTAGCGGAGGGATGAATGGAGGAGTAAGATTAGCGGGATAGTGTACTCTGAGGGGAGGTGCGATTGTGGAAGACACTGAGGTCCTTAGACAGAGGCTCCTCGAGAGGGTCACAGACTTGCCGGGGGTCCGGCTTCAAGAAGTTCTAGACTTCGTCGATTTTCTCAGGGCCCGAGAGGCGGGGGACCATGACTCCATCCTAAAGGTAGCCGGTTGTCTCTCCGGTAGTCCGCTCTCCGCCGAGGAGATCGAAGAAGAACTCTATGGGGAGAACCCAGCCTGATGCCTGAGGCGGTCTTCATCGACACCTGGGGCTGGCTAGCACTGGGGCATCGCCGGGATGCCCGGCATCAGGAGATCAAAGCGTTTTATCAGGCTTTACAGGAAGAGGGCGTGCTTTGCTACACCACCGACTACGTCCTCGATGAAGCGATCACGCTACTCTTCCGGAGGGAGGTGTTTAAGGAAGCCGTCCGCTTCATTGAGGGAATCTTCCAAGCTGTTGAGGAGGGGCGCCTTACAGTAGAACGGATCACTTCTGAGCGATTTTCCTCTGCCTGGAGGCTTCGCAAGCGATTTCAGGATAAACCCAAGATCTCCTTCACTGATCTTACCTCGATGGTTATCATGAAAGAGAAGGGGATAAAAAGCGTGTTAACGGAAGACGAGCATTTCCTCCAAGTCGGGATGGGCTTCCAAAAGACCCCATGAGGTAGTAAGCATCGGAGGCAGCGGCCTAAGGAGCACTTCAATGAAATGAAAGAAAAAGAAAAGTTGCTAAGAGATTATTCGGTCGGTGTTCGCTATCCTGGGGTAAGCGGCTTCGAGGTCCTGGATTTGCTCGATCTTCGCAGCCGGATCACGGGATTGGAGGCAGAATTGACCGAGGACGAAAAGAGAATGCTTGAAGAGTCTGATAGCCTCTTTCTTAATCAGGCCAGCAGGTTTTACGAAAGCTTGTCTCAAGTTGCTAACTTAGCTGAGATGAGGGAACAGGTGGGCGCCACTCCTTCCCACTGGTGGTGGTATCTGGAGAGGCTTGTCCAGGCTGAGAAGGTTGCTTCTTGAAGCATTCGGGGTCTTGAATCGTGATAAGTAATGAGTTCAAGGTCCAAAGTCCACAGTTCACAGTCAAGAGCTCCGTCAATCGTAAATGGTGAATGGGCAGGCGAGTAAATAGTGAATCGTAAATGGTAAATGGCCTAGAAGCAGTAATCTGTGACAAGTGATTAGTGACAGGGGAATGCGGGATTAAGAAAAAAAAGAGTGATGGGTAACGGGTGAATGGTAAATCGTGAATCGTAAACGGTGAAACGTGATGAGTGAGGGACCGTTCTAAGTGCTATGTTCTAGGCCAAGATCGGGATTAGGGATTGAAGGATTATGGGGGTAAGGGAAGGGATAGGTTCGAAGCGTGAAGTTACTGTGTTGCTCATCGCCCACCGAAGCAAAGCTTATCGGTAGCTCCCGGAGGATGGATTGGTTACAGAAGCTGCTTTTGTAGGATGAGGGGTGGAAGAGGCAAGGGAGAAAAACGGATATTACCGTAGTGGGGTTGGGGTATGTGGGGGCGGTGGCAGCGGCTGCCTTGGGCAAGGTCGGCCACAACGTCTTAGGAGTGGATGTTGATCGGGGAAAGGTTTCTTCCTTCCAGGGTGGAATCTGCCCATTCTACGAGCCTGACTTGGCGGGTGATGAGACTGCTGCATGAGGATTGGGAGGTTCACGATCTGATTCGGCGGACCAGCACGTTGAACATAAACTGTGTGTTGAGGAAAAGGAGGTGTTGGCATGACAAAGATTCTCTCTTACAAGGTTATATTCGAGCCAGCGGAGGAGGGAGGCTACACCGTCTATGTCCCTTCCCTTCCTGGTTGTATCAGTGAGGGAGATACCTACGATGAAGCATTGGAGAACATCAAAGAGGCGATCAAAGGGTGGATTGAGGTCTCTAAGAAGTTTGGCGATGAGGTTCCACCAAGCGATGTGATTGTTGGTACGGTTGCAGTATCCGTTTGAGATGAGCAAGTTACCGGTGGTCTCAGGAAAGGAGGCCGTCAAGAGGTTAGAAAAGGCTGGCTTCCTACTCGTGCGCCAAGTGGGGAGCCATATGATATTGCGGAGGGAGAGGCTGCCAAAGATGACCGTATCCATTCCTGATCATAAGAAATTGAAGAGAAGAACCTTAAAGAATATCCCACGACAGATCAATCTTAGTGTCGATGAGTTTGAACGGCTCAAGTGAGAGAGCCGTGGTAACAACAGGCTTATAGCCATCAAGGCTTGCATGTTTAAGGAGAGCATTTATATCCTAAGGCCGACAGTGGTAGGCACATGTTGCCCCGTTTGCCACCGGCAAATGGCCAGGTAGCCACACCGCTGAAACTCGGATAAGGAAAGGGTAGATTGATGGATATTACCGTAGTGGGGTTGGGGTATGTGGGGGCGGTGGCAGCGGCTGCCTTGGCGAAGGCTGGGCACAACGTCTTGGGGGTGGATGTAGATCAAGACAAGATCTCTTCCTTCCAGGGTGGAATCTGCCCATTTTATGAGCCGGAACTCTCAGATCTCATTTCCGCCAGCTTGGCGGCAGGAAGGCTTCGTTTTCATCGCCTCGGCGAGGTGAAGGAACCGCTTGGCGAGATCATCCTGGTCGCAGTGGGTACACCTACTCAACCATACGGTGGGACCGATCTTTCCCAAGTCTACTCGGCTATACGCTGGATCAAAGAACGCAATCCCGGCAGAGCGGTTGTTGTGATGAAGAGCACCGTTCCTCCGGGCACCGGTCTTCGCCTGATGGCAGAGGAATTGGCAGGCGGTCAGCTGCGCTATGTCTTCAACCCCGAGTTCTTGCGGGAGGGGCAAGCGGTGCATGATTGGTTCCACCCGGACCGCATTGTGATCGGCGGGGAGGATGAGGAAGCGACCGCACTGGCGAAGAGGATGTACGAAGGGATCGAGGCTCCCGTTCTCATCACGGATGTCACCAGTGCCGAAATGATCAAATATGCCTCTAACGCCTTCTTGCCGACCAAGATCTCGTTCATCAATGAAATCGCTAGCCTCTGCGATCGGGTGGGAGCGAATGTCGATGATGTGGCGCAAGGGGTTGGTCTTGATACTCGCATCGGGCCAAGTTTCTTGCAAGCGGGGTTGGGGTATGGTGGCTTGTGCTTTCCTAAGGATACACGCGCATTGGAGTTCCTTTCGGCAGTCAAGGGATACAACTGTGAGCTCCTGCGTGCGGTGATCAACGTGAACAACCGCCAACGGCTGCTTCCTATCCAAGTCTTGTGGGAGACCTTTCCAAGCTTGAAGGGGGTAAGGGTGGCTCTTCTTGGGCTGGCTTTCAAACCCGACACGGACGATGTCAGGGAGGCCCCTGCGCTCGACATCGCACGGCTGCTGGTAGAACTGGGGGCAAAGGTGCAGGCCTACGATCCCAAAGCGATGGAGAACTCCCGCCCCTTACTCCCTGTGGAGGTCGTCTTGTGCGGCTCGGCGCTTGAAGCCCTTGAAGGCGCACACGCTGCGGTTCTGGCCACGGAATGGCAGGAGTTTGTTGACCTTTCTTGGGGGGAGGTGGCAGAGCTTATGACTCAACCTCGATTGATCTTCGATGGCCGCAATGTCTTGGACGGGCGGCTCCTCATGAGGCTCGGCTTTAAGTACCGGGGTGTGGGGCGAAGCGGACCGCGGTGGAAAGGGGATTAGTGAATCGTGAGTTGTGAATGGTGAAGCGTGATGAGTAATGGGGATTAGGAATTGAAGGGTTATGGGGTAAGGGAAGGGGTGCTGCTCAATGTGCGAGATTGGGAAGTGGTGATGAGTGATGAGTGATGAGTAACGTGCACGGTCGTCCCCCGTTCTATAGCAACTTGTAGATTCGTTAGGTTGAAATTGGCTTAGGAGTCTTGCTACACTGATTTTTGTGAACCTTTACTGGAGGGGGAATGTCACATGCCCGAGAAGCGAGACCGGACTGAAGTAAAGATAGGGATCTCTATTGAAGAGCTGATATCTGCTATCAACGAGCTGGATGAAGAGCGCAGGGAGTCCCTGATCGAGAATCTCCTAGCTGCCACGAGCCCCGATTACCTTCACAGCATCGAAAAGGCAAGGATGGATTATAAGCAGGGTCGAGTCCTTTCCCATAATAAGGTATTCGGCAAGGCGAAAAAGAACTAGGGGCAAGCCTTTGGAGTGCGAGCTGGTATACACCAAGCGCGCGGCAAGGGATATCTCTGGATTGGATCGGGCAACCATAGAGCGAATAAGGAAGACCCTGGAGCGCTATGTACAATCCCCTTTCGATTATGCGAAGAAGATGGTGGATCCGGTGCTGGGAACTTATCGCTTCCGAATTGGGGAATATAGGGTTATCTTCGATGTGGAAGGCAATGAGATCGTTGTCCTACGGGTAGGACATCGCCGCGAGATTTACCGAGGATGAGAATAACTTTCCCTGTTGCGAATGAGTGCGGAGTGATGAGGAAAAGCTGATCGCTGAGAGCTGATTGCTGCTACACAGTGATGAGTGAGAAATCTTCCGGGGTCAGATCAGAGCTTGTTTTTTGATGCATGGTCCAATATCCGAAGTCCAGAGTCCAAGGTCCGGGGCCAGTGGGTGGTAGGTGGTAAATGGTGAATAGTAATGAGTGATAAATCCTAAGGTTCGATGTTCTACGTCCTAGGTCCGAAGTCCAAAGTCGTCAGGAATCAGCTGAAGGGCGCTTGCTTGCTGAGCAAGCTTTGCTGTACACTTTGGCTTAAGAGGGGAGGTCGCTATGGGTAAAGCGAAAAGCGAAGTGCCCGGACTCTTAACGGAGTTGACGAGTAAGTTACAAGGCCTACCTGAGGACCGCTTACAGGAAGTAGTTGATTTTGTAGATTTCCTCCGAAACCGCCCGACTCCGCAGTCCAAACGCGGCTTCCCAGAAGCCCTTTTACAACATGCTGGCAGTTGGTCATTTGCACCAGGTGAACTCGATCGTTTACTCGCCGGTATCCAAGAGATGCGGGAGATGGAGCTCGGTCGTTAGGATCGAAGCCGCAATATGACCGATTATCTGGTAGATACTAACCATGCCAGTAAGATTCTAGAAGGCGAAAAGAAGCTCAAATCCCGACTGCAGAAGGCGAAGGGTACAAGGGATACCTTTGGTATTTCCATAACCGTTTTAGGGGAACTCTACTACGCTGCCTACGCCAGTCAGCGTAAGAAGGAGAATCTAGCTCGCCTAAAAGGTTTCCTAAATTCAGTAATTCTCTTTAGAATACGATCGCGCTGCGGCTGAGGAATTTGGCCGGATTCAGGCAGAGCAAAAGGACAAAGGGAAGCCTATCCCTTCCAGTGATGCTCAGATTGCTGCTGTAGCGCGTCTCCACAACCTGACGATCCTTAGTAATGATCGACACTTTGTCTTTGTGAACAACCTTTCCGTCGCTAACTGGCTGAATACAGAAAAAAAAGAGGACGGCCTTTTTTGATCGGGTGGTGAATGGCCTGACGGTGAATGACGGCATGGTGAATGGGGAATGGTGAGTAGTGAATGGTGAATCGATGTGCGAGGTTCGAAGTTCTATATCTGAAGTCCAAGGCCCAGAGTCGAGAAGCAGTCAGGAATTAGCCATCAGCGATCAGGGATTGGAAGTAGTGATGAGTAATGGGCAACCGGTTCCTGGTTCTTAGTTCCTCGGGTTCGTTGAGTTCGCAGGGTTTATTCAGAAGCTGAGAGCTGAAGGCTTAAAGCTAGCTACTTAAAAAGGAGCGGTCATGATTATTGCCCCGTTTTTTGTCTCCTTGCTTGTGAGCTTCTTTTGCGTTCCGATTCTGATCACCCGGTTAAAACGAGCGGGGATCTCCGGAAGCGACATCCATAAGTCTAGCCAGCCGCGTGTCTCCGAGATGGGCGGGCTGGCGATCGTAGTGGGGTTCGGTTCCGGGATTTTGCTTGCGGTCGCGTTGGTAAGCTTCTTTCATGTTTTCCCTTCGGTGAACCTGGTTGTCTTACTAGCAGTCCTTTCCACCGTTCTTTTGGCTGGGCTGATCGGGATTCTCGATGACTTGCTTGGGGGGTGTAGTAAGTCGAATCCAGTTACTACACCCCCCGAGGGGATGCGGCAGTGGATGAAGGCCATGCCATGATTGGTAGGTGGTAGGCAGTAGGTGGTAAATGGTGAATGGTCTAAAGCCGGGAACCAGGGTCGAGGGGCGAAAAGCAGTAACCCAAAGGGCGTATTAGGGGATCTGGCTGGCCAGGGCAAGGGGACCACATCGGCTATAGGCAGGCAATCTGACTTATCGTAGGGTCCACAATCGGATATGATAAACTGGAGATGCTGGAAGGTTGGACAGAGAACGGGAGGTAAGACAATGGGAGCTAAAGGTATAGAACTCACAGATCGAATTGAGGTCAACCCCAAGGTGATGATGGGAAAGCCGGTGATCAAGGGTACCCGGATACCCGTGGAGCTGATTCTGAGGAAGCTAAGCGAAGGAGCGACCGAGGAGGATCTGCTGGACGCTTATCCTCACCTCTCTCGCGGTGACATTCAAGCGGCGCTCGCCTATGCCGCGAAGACATCGGCTTACGAAGAGACGCTCGTCTTATAATGGAGTTGTGGGATGTAGTGAGAGTTGTTGACGGAGAAACTGAAGCAGTGGCTGATAAGGAGGTTTGATACATGGGCACCAAGAGCGTGGAAATACCATATCCCGAGAACCTGCCGGAAGCACTCGGTGAAACACCCGACGAGTTTGAGGGAGAACTTCGATTTCTCGTCGCCGCCAAGCTCTATGAGATGGGGCGTATTTCCTCAGGGCGGGCAGCTGAAATGGCCAAGATGAATCGCAGCAAATTCTTGGAGACATTGGGCCGATACCGGATCCCAGTGTTCAATTACTCCCTGGAAGAATTGGAACGCGAGGTTCGGGAAGTCCGAGCACGGGCAGGAAAAGCCTCTTGAAGTATGCATCGGAGGTGAAACTTACATGAGCAAGAAGAGAGTTGTCCCTCGTTTCCAGGAGTCATCGAGACGGTTGAGGCATTGCCACCGGATGACCAGGTATTGTTGATCGAAATCATCCGCCAACGCCTGATCCAGTACCGACGCGCCGAGTTAGCGGCAGAAATTGCAGAGGCGCGCAATGCCTACCAGCGGGGCGACGTCCGTCGGGGTACGGTCGCTGATCTGATGGCAGAGATAGCAGAGTGAATCTTGTCTGGAGTCCGGCCTTCGTGCGCGCTCTTAAGCGGGTGGTTCGCCGCCAGTCGGAATTAGAGGCGGCGAATTGAACGTAGCCTTAAGCAACTCGCTGAAGATCCCTTTCATCCCTCGCTGTACAGCTATAAGTTGAAGGGGGAGTTGGCTGGCGCATGGGCTTGCACAGTGGACTACAATAATCGCATCCTCTTCGAGTTCGTCCGGGATCCAGGGTCGGGCGAAGAAGAGATTCTGCTATTGACGATGGGCACCCATGATGAAGTTTACTGAGTCAGTCCCTCGAAGGCCCCGGCCTGGGGGACACCAGATTGAGACAATAGTTTTATTTCCGAGCAGTGAAAAATGAAGCAGGTGTTGCAGAATTATAAGACCGGCGAGTTGAAGCTTGAGGAAGTCCCTGCCCCAGCGTTGAAGCCCGGCGGGATCATCGTCAAGAATCACTATTCGTTGGCAAGCGTTGCGCTTTGGAGCTGGAAGAGCTAATGTAAGGAACGTCGATGGAGACGCAGCGGAAGATTTCCGATTTGCTGCCACGTAAGAGAGATGCTACTATAAGCATGGAAATAGGAGGTGACCAATGGCCATACGATATATCTTGAGCGAGTATATGGAACAGGCGATGGCACAGGCCCTCTACGATAAACTTGAAGATGGGACATTTGCCGGTCGGATTCCCTCCTGCGAAGGGGTTGTAGCATTCGGAATCACACTGCGCGAGTGTGAGGATGATTTACGTTGTACACTTGAAGACTGGATTCTACTAGGCCTGAAATTGAGACATGCTCTGCCAGTAATCGGAGATATTGATCTAAACAAGGAGCCAATCCGTGAGCCGGTGGACGCCATGTAAGCGACGCGACTTTGTTCGGCGTTTACACCAGCTCGGTTTTGATGGCCCTCTCTCTGGAACTAGACATCAGTTTATGATTTACAAACAACATCGCATGGCAATCCCCTCTAATCTTGAATACTCTGTGCCTCAACTTCGAATGTTGATCCAGGAAGTAGAGGGGATCATAGGTCATAAAATCACAGTTAATGAATGGACCAGCTTAAAATTGAAATGAAGCAACTACTGCAAAACTATAACCTGGCTTCGACAGTTGTGGGTGAACACAAACCAGCAAAGTCTGTAGGGATCTGCATTGTGTGCGTTGGGGTTTTGGAGGCGTGTGCCTACAGATTACGGGCTCACAAGCTCCACTTTCTCGACCTTGCGAGGGGGCTTAATCCCTAAGCTGTTCAGTATTTGCTCCTGTTCACGGGTGAGTTCAGTCCGCTGTAGAATACGCCCATCTTTCGTCGCAAATTCTCCCTGGTGGATCCGCTCCAACACCCGCCGCGTCTTCTCCCAGGTCTCGCCGGTCTTCTTCTCAATGATCCGGACCAGGAGCAGCGCCAACCAACATAGGGTTACATGAGTCCGAATCCGTTCGTCCTTACGGTGATACATCGGTCTAAGCTCCAGGGTCTGCTTCAACGAGCGGAACGCCCGCTCAACCTCCAACAGTTGTTTGTACCCCAGCGCGATCTCTTCCGCCGTGAGACTCTCATCACTGGAGGTGAGCAGATACTTGCCGTCGAGTCGCTCCTCCACCCTGACCTTGGCCCGATCAATCCTTAAGGATCCGCTCTTCAATTGTTTCAAGTAACGTCCCAGGGTAGGATGGGCGATGAGAGTGCAGCCCGCTTTGTTGTGTCGTTGCCCTCTGAGATCACCCAAGGCGGCGATCTCCTCCTCCAGTCGAGCGAGGATCCTCTGCCTCGTGAGTTTGTCCCGCGTCGCTTCTTCCGGGTTGTGAACTACTACATACCGCCGCCTGTGCGTTCCCTCACCAACGATCACTTCCTTGATCCTGAGGTTGTCCCTGACTACCCGGTAACGCCCTGGACGGGAGAGCGCAGCTTGGTTCGCCTTCTCCTTGCCGCGCAGCTTCTCCCCCAATATGTAATGACCCCCAGCACGCCGCAGGATGATCCGATTCCCCTCGCTTACCATCCCACGGTCCATCACCCATACACACCGGCCCAGTCGCCACCTTACCAGGTCTCGCTGTACCCTCTCCACCGTGGTTGTATCAGTGGTGTTGCCCGAGAAGACCCAACTTCTTACTGGAATCCCCTCCTTGGTCACTGCCAGGCCGATCACCACCTGCGGAAGATCCTTGCGCTTGTCCTTGGAAAGTCCGTAGTGCCGTAACCCCTCCTCATCGTCTTCCTCATCTAACTCAAAGTAGCTGGTGGTGGTGTCGAAGAAGAGGAGGTCCACCTCCAGGTTGAGCAGATCAGCGGTGGCGAAGAAGACCTCCCGCTGAATCGCTTCCTCATGCTCTAACAGGAAGTCCATCGCCCGGTAGAGGTGTTGCACCTTGATCTCCTCATCATTGCCTAGAACCACGTCCTCCCTAACCCACTCTTCGATCGCCCGTTTGGAGGACGGAGCCAACGCTCGGTTGGCAACCATGGCGAAGATGGCCCACTCCACTGGCAAGGAGAAGGCACGGTCGCGGAGAGCTTCCTTGATCACCTGCTTAAGACCGAGCCGCTCCCACAAGCGACGTAGTACCCACGCCCCACCCAGAGGACGACTCCAAAGGAACTTCAGCACCCCATCCCCCTCTCCCTGAGCTTGCAGCATCTCTTCCGGGGAGAGGAACCGGCTGAGGCTTCGTACCAGACGCTGGATCGCCGCTACATCGAGTTGGTCTGCCCGGCCGAAGCTGTAGAGAACGTTCGCCTTTACCTGTCCCGTCTTCTTGTCACGAACGTTGTGGGCCAACTGGATGTAGGTGACATCCGGTCGATTCTTGTTCTTGCGGGTGATGGTCCTAACATACATGCCCACATTGTACGCGTATACCACAGAGTTGTCAAGAGAGAGTAACAAAATCGTGTGCCTACGGGTTTCTAAGCTTTGCAAACATTACTTCCCATCCCTAGGGCATTTACCGCGTCATAGAAGCGAAAATATGCCTACTACTGTCGAACTTAGGTATAAGACCGGTAAGCTAAAGCTTGAAGAGGTCCCTGCCCCAGCGCTAAAGCCCGGTGAAGTTCTGGTCAAGAACCACTATTCCCTGGTGAGTGCCGGAACCGAGAAGGCTGTGATTGAGTTCGCCAAACAGAGTTTGATGAGCAAATCTATTACCTAGAAAGAATGATCTTTCCTGGATTGCGTGAATTCAACTCGTAAGTGCAACTTTGGAGATTGGTCTAAGGGGCGAGCTGCGGTAGCATCGGCAGTGTCACCCAGACCAGTGAAGCAAAGGAGCACTGATGAGAACATACACGCAGCTCACCCGAGAAGAACGATACCAGATCTACATGCTGATGCAAGCTGGTCACAAACAGAGCGAGATTGCTAAGTCACTTGGTCGTCACAAGGCTACGATTAGTCGAGAACTGCGGCGCAACCGTGGTATGAGGGGATACCGGCCCAAACAGGCACGCCGGATGGCCAAGATACGCCCTCGTTTCAGCAGTCCCATATGGCAGCAGGTTGAGCTGCTGATCCAGAGGGATTGGAGTCCAGAACAGATCTCCGGAAGGCTCATGGCTGAGCAAGGTGTTCGTATCAGCCATGAGTACATGTACCAGTACATCTATGCGGACAAGCGTACAGGAGGTGATCTGCACCGTCATCTTCGTTGTCAGAAGAAGCGACGGAAGCGCTACGGAGCCTACGACCGTCGCGGTGTGATTCAAAACAGAGTGTCGATTGACAAGCGACCAGCAGTTGTAGGGAAACGAAGTCGGTTGGGAGACTGGGAGGGCGATACGGTGATCGGGAAAGGTCATCGAGGGGCATTAGTGACACTGGTAGAGCGCAAGTCATTGTACACGGTTATCGGAGCGGTGTGTCGCAAGACAGCCAAGGCTGTGCGTGCTGTCATTGTGGCGGGGCTTACGCCGTACAAGGATCAGGTGCACACGATGACCTACGACAACGGGAAGGAGATCTCCGAGCACGAGAAGATTGCGAAAGACTTAGGAGCGAAGATCTACTTTGCACATCCATATGCATCATGGGAGCGGGGGGTGAACGAGAACACGAATGGGTTGATCCGGCAATACTTCCCCAAGGGACGAGAACTTACGGCCGTGACCAAGACCGAAATCGAGCATACGATGAACCGACTCAATCACCGGCCGAGAAAGACCCTTGGCTTCCGAACCCCGTACGAAGTATTCTTCAACACGAAGACAACCTTGACAGTTGCACTTGGGAGTTGAACTTGAGTTGTTATGCGGTACTGCCTATGCGGCGAATGCATTGGCCTATGAGGAGACGATCGCCTTACGTCCAGAGGGCAGTTCTTTGCTATAATAAAGCTTAAATGTAGTCGAGGGAGGAGGCTCAGATGGTAAAAATTGCTGATCGAATCATTGTCGATCCTGAGATCTGCTTTGGGAAGCCCATCATTGAGGGCACAAGGGTCCCCGTGCACATGGTTCTGGAGCTCCTGGGGGAAGGGTTGCCACCTCAGGAGATTATAAAGAAATGCTATTCCCATCTGACAGAGGAGGATATCCTGGCCTGCATCCGCTATGCCAACTCTCTAGTGAAAAATGAAGAGATCTATGTAACTTAGCAAATGGTCAAATTTCTAGCCGATGAATGCACCTTTGACTCGACAGTAGAGTTCCTCCGGAATGAGGGATGGGATGTGACAACGGTCAAAGAGATCGGGCTTCGTGGTGCTAAGGATCCCGAGGTTCTCAACAAAGCTCAGGAGATAAGGGCTGTGCTTGTCACGCGGGACATGGACTTCGGCGACATTAGAAAGTTTCCACCATCGGCCCACTGTGGGGTCGTCGTGTTGAAGATGACCTACCGCGCATCTGATGAGATTCACGCTGTCTTGAGGAAAATGCTCAAGGAAGTGAAAGAGGATGAATTCGTGGGCACGCTGTTTGTAGTAGATCGCAACAAGTGGCGAAAGCGGAGAGGGCCATGATTGAAGAAAAGAACTCCAATAGCGGAAATACTGAACGGAAATGAAGCAGCTACTGCAAAATTACAAGACCGGTGAGTTAAAGCTTGGAGAGGTTCCCGTTCCGGCGCTGAAGCCCGGCGGAGTCCTCGTCAAGAATCACTACTCCCTGGTGAGTGCCGGAACCGAGAAGGCTGTGATTGAGTTCGCAAAGTAGAGTCTAGCAAGTAAGGCCCGCTCACGTCCGGATCTCGCAAAGCAGATTCTAAGTAAAATCAAGACCAACGGCCTAGTTAGCACCTACCATGCCGCGATGCAGAGGCTCGATGAACCCTTGCCCCTGGGCTATAGCTGCGCCGGGGAGGTGATTGAGGTCGGTCAGGGAGCCGAAGAGTTCAGCAAAGGGGATTTGGTCGCTTGCGGCGGTGCAGGCTATGCCTCCCATGCCGAAGTGGTCTTCGTGCCTAAGAATCTAGCGGTTAAGATCCCTGATAACGTCTCCACCAAAGGAGGCAGCGTTTGTCACCCTAGGTGCCATTGCTCTGCAAGGTGTAAGAAGGGCCGAACTCACACCGGGGGAGAGGGTAGCGGTCATCGGCCTGGGCCTGATCGGTCAATTGACCGTTCAGATCTTGAACGCTTACGGCTTCCCTGCTTTGGGTCTTGATGTCAGTCAGAAGCAGGTCGAAAGAGTTCTCAAGCTCGGGCTCCAAGAGGGAGCGGTCATCGGGCAAGATGATGTCGAGAAGGTAGCTAGCTCATTCTCCGATGGCCAGGGCGTGGACGCCGTAATAATCACCGCCGCTACCAAGAGCGATGATCCGGTCGAACTTGCCGGGAGGATCTGTCGAGACAAAGGGCGAGTCTCCGCTGTAGGGGATGTAAGGATGGACATCCCCCGTAATATCTACTATGAGAAAGAACTGGATCTGCGGATTTCCCGCTCTTACGGCCCAGGTCGATATGACCCAAACTATGAGGAGAAGGGCATCGATTATCCCATAGGCTATGTCCGCTGGACCGAGGAGCGAAATATGGAGGAGTTCCTGCGGCTGATCAGCATCGGTCGCGTCGATGTAAAGCCGTTGATCACTCATATCTTCAAGATCGAGGATGCTCTAAAAGCGTACGAGTTGATTTTGGAAAATCCCAACAAAGAGGATTTCACGGCAGTATTGCTAGTGTACTGTTTCGAGAACAGCTTGACAATTTGACCAATGAGTGATAGCATTATGCATTATGAATACTCCAGCAAAAGCATTGTCTCTTTCAGTTGAAGACCGTAGAGTATTGGAGGGCTTGGTT
>Ga0209986_10002693_pt1 | contig 16083 bp, 14 predicted proteins | sample BlataG_FD_183168 | JGI IMG/M metagenome (GOLD analysis project Ga0209986, IMG submission 183168) | Deep subsurface microbial communities from Black Sea to uncover new lineages of life (NeLLi) - Black_00105 metaG (SPAdes) (version 2) | ecosystem: Environmental > Aquatic > Marine > Oceanic >...
GAGAGAACAGCATCATCGTATAAAAGTTCATAAGCATGTTGTGGAGTATCTACAGAATCGGGGCAAACCACAGCTACTCCAATCGGAGAGCGACGCAATTCTGCATAGAGTGAAAGAGAATAGCCTCTAATAGCATATTTTGTGGCGCTATAAACCGCTTCACCTGGCAAAGGAACAATACTCCCTAACGATGCAACATTAACAATCTTTCCAAAATTCTGCGCTTTCATAATATTTAAAGCGGCTCGACATCCATGAATTGTTCCTGAGAGGTTTACTGAAAGTTGGTTTTGGACTTCATCCAAAGTAATTTTCTCCGCGGCACCAGGTTGAACAACTCCTGCATTATTAATAAGAATATCAACCCTGCTATACTTTTGCCTGACTTTTTCCATGAGCGATTGCCAGGATTCGGGATCTGCGACATCATGTTCGATGAGCATTGTTTCCGCTCCCGAATCCTTCAAAAGTGCTCCCAGATCTTCTAGCCCCTCTTTGTGAATATCGGTCAAAATTAAAATGGCACCATGCTTGGCAAAAAGATGCGCTGTAGCTGAACCGATGCCACCAGCTGCACCGGTGATGATTATTACTTTATCCTTGAGCATGAAATTATTCCTCCGCGTATCTAAAATTCATAAATTAGGATTATCGTATCTCAACCTTTTGGGCAATTTCCAGTAATTTATTTATGTAACTTTTTGGATCAGAACCTGCTATCTCTGAGAAATTCCTGATCGAAGCAGTATCAACAGGAACTAATCGTCCTCCGCTCCTGATTCTTACGCCTTCTCCCTCGATAATCTCACCTAATAAGATTGGAGTCCAGCCAGCTTTGGCTGCTTCCTGGAGAAAGCTCTTTTCATTATCATGACTTAAGGTAAAGCATAGCTCAAATTCTCCATGAACCGCAGCCAGAGTCAGCCACGGCGGCAAATTTTCAGCGCTGCACATCTTCAAGACGATCGGATGCAAAATTTGGTCCCAATTATCTTCCAGAACAAATTGGCAGCGATTTAACCTCATAAGGGTGTCTACAGTGTGGATCACACCATCGCTCGTATCCATGCAGCAGCTTGCAAATTTCCTGATTATTTTCCCTTCTTCTATCCTGGCCAGAGGCTGGTAGAATAGCTTTGGCAGATTAGAATCCTGCTTGGCTAATCGCAAAAAAGCAAAGACGCTCCCTAAACCAGCGGGATGCGTAAGATATAATTTATCTCCCGGTTTTGCTCCGATTCTTTTAATGATCGATTTTTTGGGAACAAGTCCTACAGCACATCCAGAGAGGAACAATTCTCTTCCCTGGTTAGTATCGCCGCCCAGAACAAAAGTGTTTAGCCGCTGGCAAGCATCAGAAATGCCCCCTGTCAGCTTTGTCATGAAGGCCTCGTTTAAAGCTGGAGGATAACTAATTGATATGAGCAGGCCCAAGGGCTCTGCTCCAACTGCAGCTAAATCCGAAAAATTTACCATGGCGAGCATCCAGCCGATAAGATAAGGATCATCGTATAATCCGCTGGTAATCTCTTCAACCAAAGCATCAGTAGTGATTGCTAAATAATTATCACTTCCTCCTCCCATATCGATTAATTCTGCATCTGTTTCATGAATTTCATGTAGTTTATGAGGCGCTTTGAGAAAATTCTTGGCAATTCTCTCAATCATCAAGTTTTCCAAAATGTCTTTCATCATCGGCTTACCTTTAGATCCTCGCAAAAATTTGATTGTAGTGTTGCCTCCAGCACAGACTTCTCTGCCCAGCTGCAAAAGCTTTGGAGAATCTGGTTTAATCGCATCTTCTTCCACGCTGGAAGATTTTTTCCATCATCATAATATTTTTTTAAGAGAATATTCATTGTCTCACACCTGTGTTTTTTCAGGTCTAAATTTCAAAGCTAACTCAAATAAAATATAGAAGACGACGATAAAAACCAGCCAATCGATCTTCAGAGTTACGACAATTGCTGCACAGTAAAGAATAAACGAACGAATAACGTTAGCTATCGGACCATGAGCTTTTCGTTCATCTCGAGTCTGATGTATCTTTATCTGAGCGTAAGCATTAATCACCAGGGCAACAGCAAAAATACCAACGCCGACAATGTTGAGAGTGCCGATTGAATGCATTGCCCAACCTGCAAGAAAAGCAGCCGAGATGGCAGCAAAATCGCTGTAAAAAGCAGCTGGCAGCCACCCAAAAACCACAGGAAAAGTCCTGTATCCAGTCTCCTTATCTGCTGAAATATCCTTGAAATAACCCATCACTACAAAATTAGCATAGCCAAAAAAAATTGCGAGCACCGCCAAAAGGAAAGCCAAAGAAGGAGAGTCTCCTAAGTTAAGGATTTGCCTGACTCGATACTCTCTATCCACCAGCCTCCCCATAACAGGCAACAAAGCCACTATCCAAGAATTCCAAAGCGGCCCTCCCCACCATGCTCTCTTTAATGTCGTATAGGTAAGTAAGCCAACAACTGCCAAAACTCCAAAAATTAAGATTATAGGATTTAGATATGTCAGAATTAATATTGCTAAAATTAATCCTACGTGGCTAACACCTAAAACTTGCTTGCGCGAAATTATTCCTTTTATAAGGGGACGGTAGGGGGAGGAAAGTGCGTCGGTATCCATCTGAAAACAATCTGTCAGAGCCTGTCCTAATCCATAGGATAAAAACAAGGGAATAAAACCTAAGACGATCCTGAAAATTCTGGGATCTTCAATGAACGCAAGTCCCACCAACCCCGCGGCTCCTGAGACAAAAATAAGATAGGGTCTCATTGTTGACCAAAAAGCTTTCCAAAAAGCTATGCTCAAGATGCTCGCATACCGATTCTTAGTCATGATATGTTCTTAAGGATAGGGATTTATTTTCTGGATTTTCATCATATTCCCCTTATCTAAATCTGCTAGTTTTCTAAAATATCCTTCATCATTGGCTTATTTTTAAAATCTCCTGAAGCAATTTGATCTTGATTCTTCGCGCTAGATAGACTTCCCCGTCCAGTTCCAAAGGAGTTGGAGAATCCGGTTTAATCTCGATCTCCCTAGCCATCCAAGATCGAGTTTTCGGTAAGCCCTTGAACTTGCCGCGAGTTAAAGAGATAATGGTTTTTAATCTGGCGAGTATTCCCATCCTTTCACAAAGACCAACACCTAAATAATCACTCTGGGAATTGATGTTGAAATCGTAGCACAAATTACCGCTAACATGAGGATTGATAACTACACTCAAGCTAGTAACTTCTGTAGAAATCTTTTTATTCTCAACTTTAATCTTAGCTGGGACATTTTTAGCGGCAAACAGTGTCCTTAGCGCAGCATACCAGATTGCACCCATCACCCACTTAGATTTCAGCCATTTTATAACTTTTTCTTTTGAATTAAACAGATAATTGGCTTTAGCGATGATTCCGATACTGCAATTGATGATAAAATATTTTCTGTTCCATTTCCCGTTCACATCCTCGAAGTCAACCTGTCCTACATTATGATCAGCGGCATTTTCACAATCAAGTTTTAACGGAACTTCACAACTTAAATATTTATCCTCAGAAAAAGGCTTATGGAAATCATTGCTTGAACCCAATCCTATAGCTCCCATAATCAACTGACTTCTCTCTTCTTTTTTCATCTGCATTACTTGATTTAATAAAAAATTTATAGTCCCATCGCCACCAGCTCCTATTACTACTCGTTCTCCCTTGTGAAACTCGTTGTATAGTCTTTTGCTGAAATCTTCAAAATCAGAAATTAAAGTATAATTTCCTCTAAAATACTTGCCTTCCAGCTCTGGTTTAGACTCCTCCCATTTTTCAACACTTTTACCGCCGTTTGAATATTTGTTTAAAAGTACGATCATTTTCTTACTCCTTTGTTTCTTTCTTTTTCAATTCATCCATCTTTCATTGATAATTTAGCTCCCCTGAAGACAAAAGTTGTTAAAAATTTGTTAAGAGATTGTTAAAAGTTTGTTAAAAAAGGCAGGGGTATTGAAAAATGGTGAAAAATGGGGGAAAACTGGGGAAAAACGTGCCAAAAATGGGACTGCCCCCATTTTATGTGGGACTATCCCCTTTTTATACAAGGTGCGGGTTTGATAAATCAAACCCCTACATCACTAAACTCTATGATTTTAAAAAGTGTTACTTAATTAATGAGCATAAACATTTGCCCCCATTTTCTACCCTCATCTAAAACGATAGCTGTCTTCATTTTTTTCAGGAAGGCTAGAGGAAGGAAAATATTTTTATTTTTGAAACTTGTAGCCAGACCAGGGGACTGTAATTATATGAACAGGTTTGGCCGGATTACTCTCGATTTTCTGCCTCAGGTGATGGATAAAAGTATCGATTGTCCTTGTTGTTGGAAATTTGTCATACCCCCATACTTGGTTAAGAATAGTTTCCCGGCTAACAACTTCTCCCTCACAGGAAGTAAGAAGCTTAAGAAGGCCAAATTCTTTAGCAGTAAGGTAAAGCTCTTTTTTTCCCTTAGATGCAATTTGCTTTTTAAAATTTATGTAAACATCACCAAAAGAGTATTCTTCAATTTCTGCTGCTTCGGGTTTAGTGCGGCGGAGCACAGCATTAATCCTGGCCAGAAGCTCTTTTGTCCCAAGAGGCTTAATGAGATAATCGTCCGCTCCAAGCTCCAGGCCTAAGACCTTATCAATCTCTTCCTTTTTCTCCCCTGTAAGCATGATAATGGGCGTCATTATCCCTTTTGTTCGAAGCCTCTTACATATTTCCAACCCACTTAAAGAAGGAAGTGTAAAATCGAGAAGAATCAGGTCAATTTTTTCCTGGCAGGCTAACCGGAATCCTTCTTCTCCGTCGCTGGAAGAGACGACCTTAAAGTTTTCTGTTTCCAGGAAAGATTTAAAGGTTTCAAGCAAAGCTTTATCATCTTCGACGACTAATACTTTTTTCATGGCTTTGGGAAAATTAGACTAAAAGTGCTGCCCCTATTCGGTTGACTCTCAACTTTTACTTCTCCTTTATGAGCTTCCATGATGTGCCTGACAATTTTTAGTCCCAGTCCTACACCTTGTGGATTGTGTCGGCTCGCTTCAGCATGCCGATAAAATCCCTCAAAAATCTTTTCTCTCTCTTTTGATGGAATTCCAATTCCCTTATCTTTAACCTGAATTTCTACCTGTTTTTCCTTTTCGACGACTTGAATCATTATATCCTTTTTATCTGACGAATATTTAATAGCATTATCTATGAGATTGGTCAACGCCTGTTTTACAGCATCCTTTTCTATCTCTAAAAAAAGAGGATTTTCAGGTAAATTTGTCTTGAGAACAAATCCATCTGATTCCAATCTGTACTGGAAAAGTTTCGCGGTTTCTCTGACAACTGACTGTATCTCCACATTCTGAAAATTGTAGGTTTTAGTCTGCTGTTCAATTTTTCCAAAATCGAGGATGTTGTGAAGGAATCGGGAAAGACGGCTGCTTTCATCGGCCACAAGGCTTATGAGCTCATCCTGTTTTGCTTTGTCTTTTATCTTCCCTGCCTGGAGCACTTCAGCCAGCCCTCGAATAGAGCTCATCGGTGTCCGAAGTTCGTGGGATACAGAGGAGACAAATTCCGTTTTAAGGCGGTTGAGTTCAACCAATTTTTCTCTCTCCGCCCTTTCTTCAAACACTTCTTCCTGAAGCCTGATCCTCTCCAGGTTTAAAGCCAGTTCACGGGTCATGGTGAGCAAAAGCTCAAGGTCATCCCTAGTGTACCTTTCTCCAGATTTTTTCTTTCCCAGGGATACGTAACCGACCAGGTCAGCCGTCCTAAAAGAAAGAGGAATAATTAACTCCAAATTTTTTTCTTCAAGGAAGGACTCTTTCGAAAAATCCAAACCTTCTTCCGTGCGGACTGCCTTTTTTTTGGCTAATATCTTTTCCGAATCGAGACTGAGAGAAGTTAAAGAGGCAAGGTTCTCTTTTCCATTCTTGGCAATAAATAGCTTCTTTTTTCCGGAAATTAACAAATAGATAAAAACTCCGATATGCTCCATCGGCAAAGTTTTCTTTATCTTTAAAAGGAAAAAATCAGTTAGATGGTCACTGCTTGCCATCCTGTGAGCCCTTTCGTTGAAACTGAGAATGCTCTTCCCGTAATCATAACTCATTCGGAAAAATGCTTTATCAACAAATGCCTGAATTTTTTTCCGGGCGGGATTAAAGGCCACAGCAGCTACAAGAGCTCCGATTAAAGAAACGGTCGTTTCTCGGGCAGAAAAGAATTTAGAAAAAATATTGCCGAGCAGATAAACAGAAAAGAGATATATGCTGACGGTGAACACAGTGAGTATGGAATAGACTATGCTTCGATTGATAACAAGTTCTATGTTCATCAATTTAAACTTAACAATGGAAAACGCGAAAGCTAGAGGGATGAAGATAAAAAATGCGCTGGTAAATTCCTGTGACAGCAAGGGATCAATTCCTACAGCCAGGGGAAGCTGGTATAATAGGATAAACGGCACAAGGCCAATAAAAAGGCCATAAAAAATCCATTTTATCTGAGCCTTCTCCTCCTCAAGGGCGGCTTTCCTATAACTCGTAATCAGATATAACATTGCCGAAAGGACAAACAAGACAAGATATCCGCGAAAGACATAAAAAGCGGATTCATAGATCCTATGGGCCTCTATTGAAGAATTCAAACCAGATTGGAGAAATGTAGTCTCCAGGACCCCTATAAAAATCAGAGCTGGAAAGTAAATAATGCGCTTGCTTATCTTGAGCCTTATCTTTGAGAATAAAAGAGAATAATGAAGGAGAAGAGCAGCAGCCAAAGGATAGCAAAAATAGTATAAAATCCCGGGGATGTACGAGAGCCAGTCTTTTCTCAGGCAGTAAAATCCCCCGCTTATGATGACAGCCGAGGCGAAAGAAAAAGAAGCCCAATAATAGATGCGCGCTCTTGTATCTTCTGCGCGGAGAAGGAAAACCACGATAGCGATAATGAAGCAGAAAATGCCTATAAGGAGATATACTAAAGGAAAAAAATTCTGAGTATAGTAGTAAACAAACTTGGCCTCTTTTTTCTCTATCTTGCCATCGATTTCGATAAGGAAAGTTGACTGTTCACCGATGGTTTTCTGGCTCAGGATGAATTCCATGTCCATTTTTCGTTCAATTCTTATGTCATCTATCTGAACGAGCTTAGCATCTTCTTTCTGAATGAGATCTTTTATTTCGGGAGGAAGACCGCGGCGCTGGCGAAGCAAAGAAAATCCATAGATACTAATGAGGATGATGAAAAACCCGCCGACAAGTGAAAGCAAAAACGGGATTTTTTTCATATTTAGCTTTTCCCTGATGCTTGGACAAAAATATAGCACCTTGCTGAGGACAATGTCAAACAGAGTTTATTTGAGCTTCAAAACTGAAATGAACCGCTTGACAAAATGTAGTTACAATAACTATTATTTTGATGTAGTCATTGTAATCACCAAAAAAAGGCGAAAAAATTATGCAATCCTTACGTGTTGGCATCCGCGAAGCTAAAATAAATCTTAGCAAATTGCTAAAAAATGTCCAAAAAGGCAAGGAAATTATAATAACTGATCGAGGCAAAGCAGTGGGCAAGATTGTTCCTATGCCCGCAGATTCTCTCCCTTTAGCTGAACGCATTCAGGAGCTTGAAAGACAGGGCTGGATAGAGCCCCGAAAAAAGAAAACGGTGAAAAAACTCCTTATTCCCATACCTATTCCTGACGAGCTTGCCCAGAAATTTCTCCAGGAGGATAGAAATCTATGACGAAAAGAGTTCCTGTCGCAGTTTATTGGGACTCTTCCAGTATCCTTTCTGTCCTATTCAAAGATGCCCACAGTAAAGAGGCATTGAATTGGTTCAGGAAAAATGGTGTCCATTTAATCTCAACTCTGAGCTATACCGAGGTTTGTGCAGTGATATCCCGCATTAAACGAGAGAAGCTTTTAGCTGACATTCTAATAGACGTCGCTTTCAAGGCACTAAAGACAGGACCATGGAGGTATTTAAATATTTGGCCAGAATGGGATAAGCTTGGAGCCTTTTCTCAGAAATGGTCATTGAAAGGCACACACCTCTGGCACTTAGCCACAGCAAAAACGCTTCAAAAACAGATCCCTGAATTAACTCTCTTAACTTTTGACAGCAGATTAGGAATTGCCGTTAAGGGAGAAGGCTTGATGGCAAAGTGAATAGGTCCAGCGCATAACGCTCTTTATGCCCAGAATTTTCATTTCTCTAATAGAGATTTAATCTTGTTCTTATCCCGTTTGAGGAATCTGGACAATTTTTCTACGCTGATTTTTTTCTTCTTATAAGCTTCAAGGGCTAAGTTTTTCAACCGGCTGGAGAAAACAACTCCTTCCGTCCCCTTTCTTAACCTATCCTCTTCAGCCAACCTTCCAAAAAATACTTCCTCATAAGGATATAGGTCGAGCTTCTGATACTCCTCAAATTTGGAGCGCGAAAGATATTCTAAGTCCTTAAGCGTTCGAAGCATGGCGAGAGCACTTACGCCGAAGTAGCGTTTAAGGTAAAGAACATCCGCAAAACTTAGTTTCTTTGAATGAAAATCTTTATCGATGATCTTTTTGACCTTTGCGGGATGTATCAGGAAGCGGACCGCAAACGTTTGAGCGAACTTTTCGCGGGGATGGTAGAGAGAAACGTACTCATCGATAAAAATATCCGGATTATCGATTATAGGCCCAGCGTTTCTATCCTTGAGATAATGGCAGTATTCGTGGGCTGCAATTAAGGCCTGCTGGCCGATGGTTTGAGCGCTGTTTATTAAGGCGAAGGCCGCTCTTTCTACTTCAAAAAAGATAAATATACCTGAGATGTTTGATTTCTCCGGGATGGGCTGTCTTAAAATATGTAATCCATTAAGCTCAAGGAGAGAGAAAATATCCCGGATGGGTTCGTCTCCAAATCCCATCCTGCGCCTTTCTTCATCCGCCATTCTCTCTGGGGATACATAGGCATAAATGGGACCGGGCTCAAGGCGGCGTCCTGTCAATTCTTCAAGGTGCATATACTCTTCGCAATATTTTTTGAACTTTTTTATTTCCGCTCTCGCTTTTTCTTCCAGGCCCTCTGCTCTGAGAATGATTTTAAAAGTTTCCTCTTTTTCTTTTAAAAAATAGGAGACATCTTTTCTAAAGTAATCGGCAAGAGCGGTTAAGGTTTCAAGGCTTGGCATTCTTTTTCCCAATTCAAGGTGGCAGATGAATTCGCTGGATAGACCTACACCCTTAGCCAGGGCATCTTGGGTAATCCCAAGCTCTTCTCTTTCCCTTCGGAGCCTTGTTCCTAGGATTGCAGACATTATTTGCTCATGTAAATGATTATTTTTAGCCAATATAACTCTGAGTTATAAAATTGTCAATATTTCCTAATTTTTATTACTCTAAGTAATAATCGCGTTTCAAATATCCACATCAAGGCCGAGTCCCATTTCATTGGCTCGGCGCAGCACAAGCTCCGCAACGGATACGTCTTGAACTGCCAGGCCCACTGACTTGAAGAATGTCGTCTCCTCTTCTGATTCACGGCCGGAAATTTTACCTGCTGCTAATTCTCCTATTTCTCCATGAATATTCCTATCTGAAATGAACCCTCCTTCTATGGGAATAATTAGATCCCCTGCTTCGGCAAGTGCGGCCTGGCGAGAATCAACGATCACCTTGGATCGAACGACAGTGGGCGCCGGAATTTCTTGCATTTCTGGCGTATAAGAGCCAACACCGTTTATGTGGACACCTGGCTTAAGGTCAGAGTCGTTGAACACAGGTCCAAAGGAAGTAGTAGCTGCACAGATAACATCAGCTTCACTGACCGCTTGTTTAGGTGATTTAGCAACGAAAATATCTGCAGGAATCGGGCTTCCCTTTTTCTTCATTTCTTCAACATAATCACTTGAGACTCTGGGCACTATATCATAAACCCAGACTTTCTCGATGGACCTGACTGTGCAGATCGCTACTAATTGGGTTCGGGATTGAGTCCCTGCTCCAAAAATAGCAGCCACGCGGGCATCTTTCCGGGACAAAAGGTCCGTAGCAACACCCGAGGCCGCCCCTGTACGCAAGGCTGTAAGATAGGTACCGTCCATAACAGCGATCGGCCGACCTGTCTCTGCGTCCACCACAATCACTACGGCATGAACTGTGGGTAGCTTTCTCTCTTGATTATTAGGGAAAACAGAGACAATTTTAGCTCCCATGGCATCGCTATCCGCCAGATATGCTGGCATAAAAAGGGTTACTCCCTTTCGCTTTTCCACTGGAACCTGAGTCCTTAAAGGCATTTCTGTTTTTCCAGAAGAGAGTTGAATGAAGGCTTTTTTGACTGTTTCTATGGCTTCGGTCATGTTCACAGCCTTAGCCACTTCGTCTCGAGTGAGTATTTTTAATTTCATAGTTTACACCACCCTTTTTTCTCCCTCTTGTTCTTTTTTCCCAAACCGGCCATAAGAAAATGGCTTCAAGTCAAAATTGGTTTGACCATCGAGGATGAGTTCGCTCAGAATAAGGCCTACTGCTGGTGCTTGTTGAAAACCGTGACCTGAAAAGCCGATGGCAGAGAAGAGTCCTTTAACGCCCGGCGCCTCACCTATAATCGGATTATCATCAGGAGTTATGGTATATAGCCCTCCCCACCCCCGCAAGATCTCTGCTTTCTCCAGGACGGGAGCGCGGCAGATTGCAGCCTCTATAACCTTTTCCAGAAAATCACGGTCAACATTTAAATTAAAACTCGAAGGCTCATCTGGATTGCTCATTCCCATGATAATGCCGGGCTCTTCACTCCGGAAATAAAATGTGACATCCTGATCAATGACCATCGGAACAGGCTTGGGAATGGCATCAAAGGATTTTGTCATGAACACCTGACGCCGGTAAGGTTTTACGGGCAAGTCAGGCCCGGCCATCCTGGCAACTTCTCCTCCCCAGGGCCCGGCTACATTAACGACGGCCGGCGCCGAGATTGAGCCTTTGGCTGTCTCAATCCCCTGAACCCTGCCGCCTTCGATGTTTATGCCAGTCACTTCTGTTTTCTCTTCGATTCGGACACCAAGCTTTCTCGCAGAAGTTGCAAAACCCATTGCTGCAAGATAAGGGTCTGCATAGCCATCTTCCGGACCAAATGTTCCGCCTTTCAGATCGTCGACATTCAAGTAGGGCCATCTCTGTTTTATATCCTCAGGGGAAAGCACCTCTACAGGAACATCATGCTGTCGTTGAGTTTCGACGCTGGATAAAAAATCATTCCAGGTATCTTCCTTCTGGGCTAAAAAAATATAGCCTACCTGCCGGAATTTAATATCTGCGCCGAATTCTTCCTCGAAGTGTTCATACACTCGAACGGATTCTTGTGACAGGCGAATATTCGCAGGATTGGAGAATTGCTGACGGATACCTCCGACACTCAATCCAGTAGAAGCCTGAGCGAGAAGGTCTTTTTCCAAGACAACCACATCTGATACTCCTCGCTTAGCCAGGTAATAAGCTGCACTGACTCCTATTATGCCGCCACCAATTATGGCGACTTCAGCTGTTTTCTTCCAGTTTTTCATACCTGTCCTGACCTGTATGAAGCCTCTCGTTTTCCGGTCATCAAGGCGTTATTTTGCCATCATATAACTTTAGCCAATTTTTCATTTTTATGATCCTCCGCCATCGCCAGACGCTCGCCAACCGGAGGATGAGAATAATAAAGAAGCTTAACCCACCACTCTGGATAGGCGTTTGAAAGATTCCTATCTGCGAGTCCCGCCATGGCAGTCATAAATGCTTTTTTATCATAAATGCTTTCCAGGGCGTATCGATCTGCATTCTTCTCAAAATATCGTGAGATAGCATTGCTGAAAGGGCTAAAGAGAAAGACTGAAATGCCCCCTGCCATGATAACAAATACAGGAAAGAGGGTGAGATTCCAACTGGTTGAGGAAAGAAATTGGGAAAATATCGATCTCATTGCCAAGTTTAATATGAAAAAGGCAACCACCCCCTCCAGAGTCCCGATAACAAGGTTTTTCCAGATATGCCTGTTCTTATAATGTCCAACCTCATGAGCAATGATTGATTCAATCTCCGGGGCAGACATGTTTTCCATCAAATTATCCCCCAAAACAACCCGCCTTGTTTTGCCCAACCCGGCCAGAAACGCATTTTCCTTCTTTGTCTGCCGGCTCATATCTTCTTTAAAAAAGCCGCTGCTTTTTAAACCTCCTTCAGAGAGGATTCTCTCCAGAGTATCCGTCAGTTCTTTATTCTCTACAGGAGTATATTTGTTGAAAATCGGAAGGATAACGACAGGAAAAATTATTGCCAGGACAACGCTCACAAAAGCAAAGGCCAAGCCCGCAATCAACCACCAGCTCTGAGGGTATACAGCCATGATCCAGAACAGCAAGCCAAGTAAGATAAGCATTAGAATAAGGCCGACTAAGAAGCCTTTAATCTGTTCCCAAAGCCAGCTCTTGACCGTGTGATTCGAGAAATTCCATCTGTGTTCGTGGACATAGCTGCTGTAAAAACTAAGGGGAAAACCAAAGAATACTGATATCATCTGGAATGACAGCACATAAAGGAGAAAAGCCCAGATTATAGAGTTTCCGATTTGAAGGTTAGCGAGCCAGGCACTTAAACCACTGAAATAAAAACCGAGCAAAGTAACAAGCGAGAGAACCATACTGGCAAGTCCCAGTAGGCGCTTTTCTTTTTCATAGCGTTTTGCTTGGAGCTGTTTTTCTTTGTCCAGGAGGGGATGAATCATATCCATGATAGATCTGATTTTATGGTTATGCTTATGGGGACTCCAAGCATCTTCCGTGGCATCAAGCATATAGCATATAACACCGGTGAAATCTAATGTCAATCACACGAGGTGACTAGTGATATCAAATGAGTTGACTTAGCCGCATCTCTCAGCTATAAGTTTTTTGGGAGGGAGAAAAAAATTCGAAATTGAAGCAAAAATCTACAACCCTTGCTATATTTTGTCTTACTGTTTTTTTCTCTTCTATTCAAATTCTGGCCCGCCCGCCAGAAGTAAATAAATATTTCAGCCAGGCAGACGAGGAGATTCTTTCTGAAAAATACGATAAGGCGATAGCTAACTATCTTAAGGGCATGATGTTCACCTCCTGGAAGCAGGAAGCTGAGGTCTTCGATGATCTTGGCTATGCTTACCTGCAAAAGGAGGAGTTTGAAAAGGCAAAAAAATATCTTATTCAGTCTCTCGGGTTTCACCGCGAAAACTTTAATCCCCGTTTCTATCTGGCTGCGGCCTATATTCTAAACAACGAGATTGAATTAGCCGCAGAGCAGCTTAAGATAATTGAAGAGAATGTCTATTTTGACCAAAGTTGGATGGCAAAAACATCAGGTCTTACTGCGCGGAAACCAAACGGAAAAATAATCAAAGCGAATGAGCTGGAAAGAATAAAAAAAGAAAAAGGAATTTACCTGGAAGAAAAATCTGCGTCTAAAATAATCATCCATTTAGATGCATTTGATGAAAGAAATGAGGGTGCATTCTATTTTGCTCAAGGTGTCGTCTATAAAATAAATGAAGAATTTGATGAAGCTCAAAGAAAGTTCTTTGAAGCGCTGAAGGCTAACTATAGCGAAAGGGAAGTTAGGCTTCAGTTGGCTAATTTATATCTTAAACAGAGCAAGAAAGATGAAGCCGAGGAACAATTAAAGAAAATATCGAGTCGAGTTATTCCTTTTCCATCCCTTCATCCGATTAAATTCGAAATATACCACAGGCTAAAATATCACGATAATCATTTAATTGCATCTCTGCACGGAACATTTCTGAAAGAATTAGAAAAAGGGGAAATAGATGAAGCAATCAAGGCTCTTGAAAAATCATTAGTAGTAGACGAACAATCTTTTCTCATGAATCACAATCTTGCCCTGCTTTATTACGACACGGAAAAGACAGAAAAAGCAGAAACCTATTGCGCCAGGGCTTTATGGTATAAAGATTTTGATAAGGTCAGCAAAGAGGATGCAGCCGGGTGTCATGATTTGATGGGAAACATTTTCTATCACCAAAAGAGATATGATAAAGCTCTATTGGAATTCAAAGACATGCTAGAAATTGATGAGATGAATGCTACAGGCCATTATAATCTTGGAATCGCATATTATGCCCTGGGCGACAGTCAAAATGCCGAACAAAAATGGAGAAAAGCCATCGAATACGAACAAGTAACTGCAAAATCAGAAAAAGAAAGAGCCATTTCTAAAAGTGAGCTGGATGTAATGGTCGTTGTCAAAAAAAAATCCATTTCTTTTATGTCTCATATAGCGTTGAGTCAATTGTATCTTGGTCAAAACCTGATTGAGAAAGCAGAGGAGGAATGCGAAAAAGCTACAGGCTTAAAACCAAGCAATCCACAGCCATATCTCACGATGGCCAAAATCTCTATCACCAAAGAAGAGGTAGAAAAAGCAGCTTCTTACCTTGACAAATATTTGTATTTGGGCGGCAAGAAAAATGCAGATGTGTATTCATTACTGAATTTAATAAAAAAACGAAAAAAAAATAAGAATCTATCAACACATTAAACGCGCCTTTTGCTCTTCTTTATTTTTTTTCTTCGCAGAAGTTCTTTACAACATTATAATAAATACGAACAGCTGTTCGCAGGCTCCTCTCTCTTATTCGTTCGTCATTCCCGTGTATTGTCTTATACTCTTCCATGGTGACCGGGCCAGGGAAAAAACCATAGCAGCTCGCACCTTTCCTCCTGAAAAACCTCGAGTCCGTTCCATAAATTACTAAATGCGGCACAGTAACAGAATCGGAAAAGATAGCTCTGGTTTCCTCCTCGATAATCTTGAAAAGCTCGGTATCATAAGGCGAGACGATCGATTCGATTGGCCTTTCAATATAATTAATTTTCACCCGGGGATCATAATTGATCATCATCGCTTTCCCTTTCTTGTTATTTGTGAATGAATAAATCTTAATATACAGAGTTAGCAAAGGAATAACAACATCATTCTTCACGAAATACCTAGACTATAGCTCTTGCTTCTGCAAGCAATCTCTCTCAGAAATTCCTTATCCCTTTTCTGGACTCTTAGGCCAGGTTTTTATATAATCCCACCTGAATCTGAAGCGGGAAAAGAATTTAGAGCCCAAGGTTAGAAAATATTTCTTTATCATAAATTTTCTCAAAGGAGAGCTTAAGATGAAAAGAAGAGAAGCTCTGGTCACCTTAAGCTGCATGGCTTTGATAGGCCCAAATTTGTTCTCAAAAGAAAGAAGGAGTAATCCCATGAAAAAAGAAATCAAATCAGCAAATGCACCAAAGGCTATTGGTCCTTACTCCCAGGCAATCGCGGCTAACGGACTTGTTTTTACCTCTGGCCAAATTGCAATTGATCCCAAATCAGGAGAGCTAAGCACTGGTAGTATCGAAGAGCAAACGCGTCTTGTCTTGAGTAACCTCAAAGCTGTTCTTGAAGCTGCTGGAAGTTCTCTAGATAAAGCTGTTAAATGCACAGTATTCCTCCAAGATATGAACGACTACAGCGAGATGAATGCAGTGTACGGAGAATTCTTTAAAGCTCCATATCCTGCCCGAGCTGCTGTCCAGGTTGCACGCTTACCCAAAGATGTAAAGGTGGAGATCGAAGCTATTGCAGTTATATAGATAGCCGTCCGGATTTTCTGTAGGGGCTTGATTTATCTATTTGTGGGGTCAGGTCTTGTTTTTTGCTTTCACTCATACAAGCGCAATTTATTTGTTTTGTGGGATCAGGTCCGGCTTTTTTTGTAGGGGCTTGATTTATCAAGCCCACCTTTTTTTGTAGATAAATAACTTATAAAAACGACACTGATTGTCCTGAGATACAAAATAATATAAAATAATAATCCAATGCCTATTTACGAATTCACCTGTAAAAAGTGTGGGAAGCACTTTGAATGCCTCGTTTCAATAGGAAAGGAGAAAAACGTCTCCTGTGCTTCGTGCGGGAGTAAAGATATACAAAAAGTTTTCTCTTCCTTCGGAATAGGAGGAGGAGGGAATCGTCTCAGCTCTTCTTCT
>Ga0209986_10002695_pt1 | contig 16059 bp, 5 predicted proteins | sample BlataG_FD_183168 | JGI IMG/M metagenome (GOLD analysis project Ga0209986, IMG submission 183168) | Deep subsurface microbial communities from Black Sea to uncover new lineages of life (NeLLi) - Black_00105 metaG (SPAdes) (version 2) | ecosystem: Environmental > Aquatic > Marine > Oceanic >...
ATCGAGGAGAAGCACTTAAGAAAAAATTAGAAGTTCAAATCGACGGCAAAAAGACGATTTTTCTCCTGGAAACCATAAACAACGACGAATTTATCGTAATTGAAACAGATTTTAAACACCATATTGCAGAAATTCTTCTCAAACAAAAAGCGGTTCATTGAACCCTTCTTCTCTCGCTGGTTTAGAAAAAAGCCGTTGAGTATAAATAAAATGTCATTGCGAGCTTCCGAAGGAAGCGCGGCAATCTCATAGAAAAATCATTCTTTTAATTTAAACCGAATCTTCCCCACAGCCACTCCCAAATTCCTCGGATCAGGAGTGCCCAGAGTTTTCAATGGATTCCAGGTTCTTGAGACTTTAAAGAGCAAAATAACCTCTTGATTTACTTCTTCTGGAATATGATATTCATAGGTTCCCCATCTGTTCTTGGTTAAGATTATCTCATCTAACAATCTCTTCTGTTTAAAGAAATCTTTTATCAAATAAATTTTGACCTTAACTGGATTTTCCTTTATATCAGGATGTGACGCCAGTAAAGGAATCTCAATCACTGGATTTCCTACCTTAATTGTCAGCCCACCGTACTCTCTTGTCCATCTAAATTCTCTCCCATCATTAGTTTTCTCTATTTTATCAAGGCCAAAATCTTGCTTTAAGCCAAACTGCTCTGTGCGGCTTTTTAAAGAGAGTGAATGAGTTGAATTCCATAAATGAACTCCGCCAAAAAGAACTATTAAAACTAAACCGACTATTTTAAAATTCCTGCTGAAAAACAATTTTTCCTCTGGTTCCTTTTCACTTCTACCCAAACAGAAAATTAACGCGACCAAAAGCCAAAAAGTATATTTTATTTCATAACTGCCGATGAAGGTGTGAACAAAAAATATCATAAGAAGGGAAATTACTCCGCATGAAAGTCCAATTTGAATATATCGCCAGCGGTTGAGATATTCATAGTTTTTTAATATTTTTTTTATATGTTTAATAATTTCTAAGAATATCCATAATAAAAAAAATAAAGCTAATATTCCAAGTTCCGATCCAACTTGGAGAAAATAGTTCTCCGCAGAATCTGTTTTTATAAGGGGAGTTCTAGATATTTCCGCATAATTAGGAAGTTCAATTATATACGCTCCTATTCCTACTCCTGATAATGGATAATCTCTCGCCATATAGGCTGCCATTTTCCATCTATTATGCCATCTTATTCCTAAAATACTCTCCAAGCCTTCTGTTTTATAAGTGTTCTTTATCTTTTTAAATCTTTTATATAGTGCTGATTCCTTCGAAGATAAAAAGATTGTAGAAATAATAATAATTATGAGTAAAATCACTGATACAGAAATTACTACTTTCTTTACAGATATTGAGCCAGATTTTTTCAAATTAATTTTTATCACTAATAGAAACATTAAAAAAAATAGAATAGAGATCAACATTCCTATTAGTCCACTTTTCGAGCCTGTATAAGGGAGGATAAAGACTGCAGAAATAAGGCCTAAAGAAGAAAAAATTCTAACTAGTCCTTTAAAAGCAAAAATCATGGACAATAATACTGGAGTTAAAACAGCTAAATAAGCTCCAAATGAAAGAGAATCCTTGAAGGTTGCATTAACCATTGCTTTATTTGCTAGAATTGGAGTATTTCCAAGGTTTATATCTATAAAATGTTGGAAAAAACCAAATGCAATTGAGATTAAAGTACTTACTAGCAATAAAATTAATATTCTTTTTACAAATTCTTTAGACTTTGATGTATTTACAAAAATAAAAAAGAGAACAAAACCAGTTAAGTAATTCAGCAAACCAAAAACATTACTCATTATAGCGCCACCGGCAGTAACTCCATTAACATTGGTTATAAGTTCATAGATATTATCACTCAAAAAAGGAAAAAAATTTGCATATCTCAAAGAAGTTATAATTCCAGAAATAACAATTAAAATTGAGATTAAAATTATAGGCTTATAGATTAGGTGTTTAAGAGAAAGTCCTAATCTAAAGAAAGAATTATGAACTAACCATCCAAGTAGAAAAAATAAAAATAAAGTCAGAGCAGTAGGAGCATGGGGTATATCTCCAAAAATTCCAAAAAAATAGGGAAGACTATTGATTAATGGAAAGGCAAAAATGAAAAACAATGAACCCCATCGAATATTGATGGCAGTCAAAACAAAAATAACAAAGAGAATAGGGATTAATATTATCTGAAAGTTTTTAACTAAAGGAACATATTTAAAATAAAAAAAACAAAGAAAAATTGTATAAACCAAGGTGAAAAATAAAAAAATTAAACTACTTCTTAGATTCTTTATCATTTCCCTTGCAAATTTTATTCTTTTCTAACGGGCTTTCATATAAATTAATTTAGTGAACTTCATTTGACCTTATAAGAATTGTATGTTTTTCAACTGTTCTGATTTGCTTTTCCTTATTGATAGATCAAAATAGTTACCACCCTTTTAAATTATAAGGTGAGGCGATTTTCCAGCCAAAGTGTGCTCTTTCTGTTTTGTGGCCCGTAGATCTTAGCCTCGCTCGCTTAGATAAATTTTATCTCACTAGCGGAATATCTCCTGACGTTCCCCAAGAATATACACCGGTGTCTCTTATATACCACTTTCCATCAGAGGGCCTCCAAACTCCTATATCTGTAGTCCCGTCTCCATTATAATCGCCTGGAACTGGCATATCTCCAGATGTTCCCCAAGAATATACGCCCTGGCTTCTTATATACCACTTCCCATTCGATTGTCTCCATACTGCTATGTCCGTTCGACCGTCTCCATCATAGTCGCCAGGAACAGGAACATCTCCTTCTATCCCCCAGCTATATGCCCCTATACCTCTTATATACCACCTTCCATTCGACGGCCTCCATACTGCTATGTCCGTTCGACCGTCTCCATCATAGTCGCCAGGAACAGGAACATCTCCTCCTGTCCCCCAGCTATATGCCCCTATACCTCTTATGTACCATCTTCCATTCGACGGCCTCCATACTGCTATGTCCGTTCGACCGTCTCCATCATAGTCGCCAGGAACAGGAACATCTCCTCCTGTCCCCCAGCTATATACCCCTATACTTCTTATGTACCACCTTCCATTCGACGGCCTCCACACAGCTATGTCTGTCGTGCCATCTCCATTGTAGTCTCCATTAACAGGGAAATCTCCTGAAGTTCCCCAACTATGAGTTGCTATCCCTCTTATATACCACTTACCATTTGATGGTCTAAAAACAGAAACATCTGATATCAAATTGCCATCAAAATCATGTCCGTCGAATACATAAATTGGTGAAAGGGAAGAAATGAAGAGGTCGTCAAAATAACTATCTTCCACATGCCCCCCAAAATGTATGTGATATATCGGATATGCCTCTGGCAGTGTTACAGTGTAACCATTGGCACTAATCCTGGTTTCTGTGCTCGTAAAGATAATTTCCAAAATATAATCTTGATCAGGCTCATAAAAGCCCAATGAATGCTTATTGCTATCCTTGTCCCAAACGAACAGGTCTCGAATATCATCATTTCCACCACCAATTGAAAATAGTTCATTTCCAGTAGGATATCCATTAGTATCAATATCTGCTGAATCAATGAAATGAATAATTGTTTGAAATTGATTGTCTACGCGAACTCGGTGTATTCTGAATTTCAGGGTTAGTCTTGTATTATATGGAAAGCCTTCTTTTGATATTATTCCACACGAACATGTCCAATCATCCCAAGCATTTATAAAAAGTTCTCCATCAACAACAGATGCCTTATGTCCACCATGCCATGATATGATATTATCGACAAAATTCCAGTCGTTAGAATCTATAACTCCTGAATTCCAATCTTCTTCAAAGAGCACGCCACTGCTAGGAATTCCAGCTCCATTCAAAGTAATATCATAAGGATTTTCATCTGAATCGTTATTGGTAATGGAGATAGACGCTGTTTTTGTCCCTTTGGAGGTTGGGCTAAAACGGATGATAAAAGTTGTAGTGTTTCCAGCTCCCACAGGTGAAGTTGGCTGTTGTTCAACACTGAACTGATCAGCATTAGTTCCGGTAATTGTAATAATCGGGGAGCCACTGAGAATTAAATCAGTAGCGCCTGAGTTCTCAATAGTAAAGGTTATGTCTGTATTAGTACCAACGAATTGAGAACCATAATTAAAGCTACCGCCGTCTGGAATATCAGTTGTGCCTTGTTTAACACTAATTTCGGGTGCAACAATGTCATCATCTTGCTCTGTAGCAATGATATCTTTGTTCGGAATGCCCGAGGCGCTTATACGAATTGTTGCCTGTCCATTTATATCATCAGAATCATCCGCTGCGGCTAATATAACCATTTGATATTGGCTCCAGCTGGATGTAGTGAACGTCAGACTTGATCCCGACTGTACAGTAATATCGCTATCACCACTCACTCGGCTTATAGAAACCGAAACATTTGATGCAGGTTGAGAGGAAAGCCTGACTTGAAAATTATTGGTATCTCCTTCAGGGACAGACAATGCATTCACGTCAGTATTAAATTCCAAGGGAAGAACCGTTATAGTGGCTGTGTTTGAATCGGCGTGCCCGCAGTCATTCGTAACCCTGACCCAATACTGAGTGGTCAGAACAAGGTTCGGTGTGATGTATTCGTTGGAGTCAGGTCCTACCGGGTTGGATGTATCTCCAGAGGTGCCTCGATACCACTGGTATTCGAAGGGGCCGGTTCCAGTTGCTGCAACTTCCAAGATAGCGGATGTATTGTAGTTTATTGTTTGATTTTGAGGATGCTGGGTTATCGAAGGAGCAACGCAGGTTCCGTGTGTTGTGTCTGAGGCTTCCTCGCTGTCCTCGCTGACAACAGTATTTGGGTTCTGACCGTGGGGATCTGTTTGGGTTTGAACCACAAAATAATAGGGGGTATTGGCTGCAAGGCTAGTGACAAGATACTCAGATGCTGTTTTATCCGCTGTCATCCCCGCTTCGGTCCAGGGCCCGCCAGAGGTTTCGCTGTATGATACTCTGTAACCGCCAGGATCACTGGTATAGGCAATAGGTGTCCAAGTGACATTAACCGAGTTCCATGAAACAGCTGTTGCCGAAACATCAGTCGGCGCTACAGTTTGGGTGCTTTCCCAGTCAGGATCTTTTGAGTCTAAAAATATTCTTAAAGTACCATCATCGGTATAAAGACCATTATACCCAATGTCTAACGTGTTCAAATTAACAAGATTAACCATGGCATTTGGTATTTCGCCAATTAATTTATTCCCCGCAAGATTCAGGAAATCTATCGATGTGATATTTATTAATTCTATAGGGATATTCCCTTCTAATTCGTTACTAGAAAGATCCAGATGCCAAAACCAGCTTGGCAGATTTCCCAATTCCGGGGGAATACTCCCGCTCAAATGGTTCCAGGCAAGGTCAAGATAATCCAATCCACTTAGATTTCCTAATTCTGGAGGTATACTTCCGGTTAGCAGATTTGATGACAAATCAAGATAATACAAATCGCTAAGATTCCCTAATTCTCCGGGGATCTCCCCTGAAAGCAGGTTGGAGTTTAGATAAACCTCACTCAGTTGGCTACAGCTGCCTAATTGTGCGGGGATAGTGCCTGTAAGCTGGTTATTATTCAAAAACAAGAAAAACAAAGTGGGAATATTTGCTAATTCTTTTGGGATATTTCCGCCCAAGTAGTTGTTTGATAATATGAGATTCCGCAATTGATTTAAATCTTGAATTTCTGCCGGAATAGTTCCGATGAGATTGTTATCGCTTAAATCAATAGTTGTAACATGTCCACTTCCCAGCCAAATTCCATACCAATCACCTTCAGTCCCAGGCAGGGCAAATCCGTCCGAATGAAGGGGCGCTTCCTTCCAGCCGCTGTTGTTAGTCCAGTTGTCTCCATTTGTGCTGTTATATAGGGCGATTAAGGCATTACGTTCCGAAGTAGTTATGCTTTGAGCTGGTTGAGTTACAGTAACAATTTGAGGTGAGTTTGGAGCACCTGGGGCTGAGACTATTACGTCTGCAAACCTGGAAGAACCGGTGGCATTGGGTGAAGCTGTGATGGTGAAACTCCCGGGAGTTGTCCCGCCCGAGGAAGAAAGGCTGAGCCAGTCTGCTGTTTCAGAGACGGTGTAGCTGAAGGATCCTCCTGTTCCGCTGTTGGTGACGTTTATGGTTGGGCTGGTTCCTCCTGCAGCAGTGGCACTCCAAGTGGAGGGGGAGACATCTAATACCGGTATGAGAACCGTTATTACGGCTGTGTTGCTGTCTCTAAAATCAACAACATTGGTCACTCTTACCCAGTAGTTTGTAGTCTGGGTCAATGGGGGCGTTTGATAGGTGTCGGAAGTGGCTCCTGCAATGGGATTGGATACATCTCCGGATAGGCCTTGATACCATTGATAATTGAGGGGCTCTGTTCCGGTTGCAGTGACGGAAAGGATTACTGACGTGTTGTAATCGATAGTTTGGCTCTGCGGATGTATGGTAATGGTGGGGGGATCGGGTGCTGGACTTGTTGTCGCAGACGCCTCATCGCTATCGTCACTGACAACGGTATTTGTGTTTTGACCATGGGGATTTGTTTGGGTACGAACAATAAAATAATAAGTAGTATTGGCTGCAAGGTTAGTGACAAGATACTCAGATGCTGTTTTATCCGCTGTCATCCCCGCTTCGGTCCAGGGCCCGCCAGAGGTTTCGCTGTAGAATACTCTGTAACCGCCGGTATAGCTCGAAAAGGATATGGGCGTCCAAGTGACATTTACCGAGCTCCATGAAACTGCTGTTGCTGAAACATCGGATGGAGCAACTGTTTGGGTTTCTTCCCAATCAGGGTCCTTGCTGTTTAAAAACGTTCTCAAGGTATCATCATCAGTAAAAAGAGCATTGTAGCCAATATAAAGATCATTGTCTGGAATATTGATCAGATTGGCTAATGTTGAAGGAATACTTCCATCAAGATTGTTTGAGTTTAGTTGTAATAATATTAGATTAGCAAGATTCCCTATCTCTGGGGGGATGACTCCTGTCAACTGATTATACGATAAATTTAAGGTTTCCAATTCCGCAAGACTCCCCAATTCGGGCGGGATACTACCAGAGAGTTGATTACCCCCAAAACTAAGTCTTTCTAAATTACTTGGATTGCCAAACTGAGGAGGGATACTTCCTGTTAGCTGATTTGAGGTCATGTAAAGTGAGGTTAAATTGCTAAGATTCCCTAGCTGATTGGGAATGCTTCCTGTCAATTGATTGGCAGCCAAAGTTATATTTTGAAGGTTACTGAGATTACCCAGCTGTGGCGGAATATTTCCTGTAAGATGATTTTCACGTAAAGACAAACTTTCTAAATATGGAAAATTTCCAATTTCTGGAGGAATTGTTCCCGATAAATTATTATCAATTAGAGAAATTTGAATAGTATGTAAATTATCCAGCGTTACACCATACCAATTCTCCTCAGTTCCTGGCATTGCAAATCCGTCTGAATGAAGGGGTGCTTCTTTCCAGCCGCTATTTTCGGTCCAGTTATCTCCGTTTGTGCTGTTGTATAAGGCGATTAAGGCATTTCGTTCCAGCGTTGATATATTTTGGGCTGCTTGGATTACAGTCACGATTTGAGGTGAATTCGGTGCTCCTCCTGTGGATACTGTAACATCTGCAGTTCTGGATGACATGGTATCATTGACAGTGGCTGTAATTGTGAAGCTCCCTGGAGTTGTTCCGTTCGTGGAAGAAAGGCTGAGCCAGTCTGCGCTTTCAGATACAGTGTAACCGAACGATCCTCCTGTTCCGCTGTTGGTTACGTTTATTGTTGGGCTGGTTCCTCCTGCGGCAGGGGCACTCCAATTGGAGGGGGAGACATCTAATACCGGAATGTTAACTATTATTACGGCTGTGTTGCTGTCCCTTGAATCAACAATATTGGTCACTCTCACCCAATAGTTCGTTATCTGGATCAAATTGGGGGTTTGATAAGTGTCGAAAGTGGCTCCTGCGATGGGATTGGAGATATCACCTCTTATGCCTTGATACCATTGATAACTGAGCGGCTCAGTTCCGGTTGCGGTGACGAATAGTTGCACCGACGTATTGTAGTCGATGGTTTGACTTTGTGGATGTATGGTAATGGTTGGAGGTATGACTGAAATGTTTTTAATAATAACATCATGGGTATCTGTCCTTGTAATTCCACCTTCTTCATAAATAGCTGTAATTTGGATCAGCTGATCTGAAGGGACATCTAAAGTGGTCAGCGATCCTGATTCTGATATGGCAGCATATGTCGAATTTTCTGACCAGGAGGCACCAGCTGTGATTCCACTACTACTATCATCTGAATAATGGGCCAGAGCATTGTATTGTGTATTTGTATTTTCATCTACTTCATTAGGTCCAACAATCTCGATAGATGAGAGAGTAATCCTGTTGTGATAGTATGTCGCAAAAGAAATTCCTGCAACTTCTGTATCTCTAGCACGATATCCTGCAATTACAATAACATCTTGCCCAACCGAAAATGCATCTTGTATAAAAATTACATTGCATTCTCCTGCTGTCGTCCAAAGTCCATTTGCCAATTTCCTATCAAGAATTAATTGTTGGACTAATGGATTGGATAGGTTTCCTCCCACCAGAATAATATCATTAGCGCCAACTTGAGCTAAAATCTGAGGGACAGACAAACCATCTGACCAAATAATAGAGCCATCTGGCTTTTCCAAAGTATCAGCTAAATCTACAACCACAACCTCATCCCCGTCTTGTTTACCCACAAGCATGGCTTGAGCATAATCGATAGTATCTGTTCCATTCAAAGGAGGAATTACATTAAACGTTCTAGGACAACTGACTTCGGGTATCAATATATTTCCCCCTGTATCAGCTATTGTTATGCCAAATCCGTAACTGCCATAATAATCTTGTGTGATATCAAAAAAGCCAGGAATTGTACGTGCTGAGGTTATTTGCCCACCTAATCCAGCAGAACTCCCATCAGGTTTAAAACATTGTAAAATTACTGCAACTTCGCTAGGAAAAGTCAGATTAAAATCCACCACAAAGTTTACTCGTTCTCCAACTTGGTAATTCATTTTTTCTGGTTCAATCGAAGTGATGGTTCCGGGAGGTGTAATAACAACATTTATGAATTTTTCTTCATTACCTGACAAGGAGTTTGCTATATAAGATACGGTGACAGGAATCTTTACGTAAGGATTGACTAAATCATTATCTTTGCCTGAATTATTAGTTGGGAATCTTGCGAACCAATCATAGGGAACATCAGCATTTAATGTAAGTGTAACATCATCCCGAGATGAGAGTGATGAAGGAATATTTGTAATCGAAAAGGATATATCTTCAAAAGGACTTTGAAAATCAATTTGAAAATTGCTCAAAGAATCATCAGAAATATTTTCAATTGTAAAATCAAGACTTGAATTCAGTCCTGCTTTGAGCTGTAGTTGCTGTCCTACATTTTGTTTTACCAATAACCGTTCTTTATTTCTTTCAATATTAAGTAATTCAATCCCTGCTCTATATTCTGCATAACTGGCCTTAGACTCAAGTTCATATTCGAGATGCTTTTCCCTCCAACCTGCAGGCCCAGTTAGATCTTCTATCCAATCGTTCATCATTTCCAAGGCGTCTTCTTCATCTTTTGCACTTGCCCCTGCACAGTAAGCTAATGGTCCCCATACATTGTCTCTTACCCTTTTAATATGGAAATATTGGGCTGTAAATAGCTCTGTCATTAGCTCAGGAAGCATAAAAAATCTTTTCTTGACATATTTATTTTCAAGGTTTTGAAGTTTTTTCATTGTATATTGTGATTCGCTCTGATCTCTTAATGAAGTTATCTCCTCGGCGATTTTTATTAGGTCGGAACAAAGATTGTAAATAACATCGCAGTGCTCATCGTGGACATAACCCCAGGCTTGAATTTCTTTTTCAAGATTCCCAGAGCCTGTGAGGTAAGTAGCTCCGGTTGAAAAAAGTCCATAAACACCACTTAAGTTGGTATTCAACAAAGTCTTTTTTGATAAAACATCTCCACCTTGTTTAGCCACTGTATATAGATCTTCGATGCAGATACTTGTGTCGACTAAATCTTGGCTAACACCAAAAATGTCCAATCCTAGTTGTATTGCTTTTGAGTATTTTTGAGTAGCGTCATTCATATTAAATCCATCAAAAATCTGATTTATAGTATCTTCTGGATCTCCCATTTCTTTATAATAGTAAAGCAAAGCTTGTACTTCTTTTGGATCCAACTCTGGAGTAAGCTGCCCAATTATGAAATCAGCTAGTTCAAACGGAAAAGTACTTAGGGACGCGCCTCCGGAGAGTTTCGCTTTAGCCACTGTATCAAAAAGAAACCAGGCTGTTGCCCCAAGGGATGCTCTTTCTGAAATCCTTTTATTAAATAATGTTTGTGTAAACAAACCTCCTGCAGGTCCAAGTAAGTTTAGTGAAGTTTCGAGCCAATAATTTCCATCTAAATTAGAATAATCTCTAAGTCTTTCCAATTCTTGATTATTTCTTTCAATCAATTTTTGGTTTGTGAGGTACAGTCTTCTTTGAACAATCCACTCGTGAAAGACAAACTTTGCTGTACTTTCATCTGTTATGAGATTATCAACACTTGCTTGCTCGTGAGGAACATCAAATGGCAGGGTATATTCAGCCACTCCATCCTTTCTAAATCTTATAACTGAATATGTTTCACCGAAGACCTCAAAATCCCACTGAAGATGGATTTGACCAAAGATATCTAGGCCCCTTCCTGAGACATGAATGACTTGATCATCATCAAACGCACTGGTATCAGTGATAATAAAATTGCCACCATAATTAGAAAGTGTTCTGGCCGCAAAATAAAAATCTCCAACAGAATCTAGTGTTATAATTGCAGTTGAGATTGATTCTCCATTATTTTCAGGTATTAATTGTTCAGAAGCGTCTACATCGAAAATGTAAGGAGATGCTTTGTCTTCATCAAGTAATACATTTGCAAATGAATTTATCGAACTAGTATTTGGATTTCTGATGGTGATTTCAATCCTTAATTCTGTATCAGCAAGTACAGTATCCCCCCAACTAATAGGCTGATCATTTGATGTGTCAATTAACTGAATGTTTTCTATATAAGGCCAATTCCTTACATGTTGTATGTTTCTATCACTGTCCAGGATAACGCTACCCTCTCCCCAAAACTCTGTTCCTAGTCCACTCGGAGAATCAACATACACTCGGTAATTATATTCGCCAATCTGAAGACTGCCGAAAAAAACTACCCCATCAGAATCGGTTTGTTCATGATCTAATTCATTCCAGGCAACATCATATAGATAGACATGTCCATAGGTCCCTGGAACATCAGGAAACCCCCCAGGAATATTATCAACATCTATTGATAAATTATAATAAGCAATTCCTACTGACCCGGAGTCACCAGAACTAAATACGCTTTCACTCCCGCAATCATTCCTGGCACGCACCCAGTAATAAAATGTCTGACCGGGAGAAGCGGATGTGTCGTCATAATAAAAAGTTGCTGAAGTAAACCATGGCCACAAAATTATTGCGGTATTTGGATCATTTATAGTATTTCGGTAAATCTGATATTGATAGGCACCGGTTGTATTATTCCAAGATATTCTTATTCTGTCTGTATATGTTCCATCGCTTGCAACGACACCTGTGGGTTCAGCTTGAGCAGGACATCCAGCGTAGCCTGTATCAGGAGCACTATAGTCGCTCACATTTCCACAGTCATTCCTGGCACGAACCCAGTAATAATATGTCTGATCCGGAGAAGCAGATGTATCATCATAATAAAAAGTTGCAGAAGTAAACCATGGCCACAAAATTATTGCGGTATTTGGATCATTTATAGTATTTCGGTAAATCTGATATTGATAGGCACCCGCCGTGCTATCCCAAGATATTCTGATGTTATCAGCGTACTCCCCATCACTTGCTGAAACTCCAGTGGGAACAACTTGATCCGGGCAGGGAGTAATCGCATTGAATCCAAAAGATTGGCCCCCAGTAGGATGATCCATATCAACACCAATGACTAAGGCCCCTTCATCATTAAAACTTCCCATATATCGGTTAAAAGCAGAGCTTTCTCGTTCTTCATCAGAACCAGTTCCGTCCTGCTTAAAAAATCTATAAAAAAAGGTTGGTGTTCCTATACCATCTTTAAGCCATATATATATCCTATATTCAGTACTACTATCAAAATAGAAAGTGCTTCCGCTATAGACTTGCTCATCATATTCAACACCTTGATAGGTGTATATGACTCTTCCATAGTCTAATTGGCCAATAACAGACTGAGATACTGTAAAAAGCATAACTGTGCCGTCTACGGAAGCCCAGTATGTGCCAAGCTGGTCGAATGTTCCCATATTCCAGTAGGAACCCGTATGATATCCTGCATCGACCCATGTACCATCAGGCATCCTTAGCTCATAATGAGATGAGCCGGATCCTTCACTTCTATGTATTTTTATTTGAAAGGATTGCCCACTATCAACATATGTTGTTTCATTGTAATATAAATCATAATTCCACTCATTTCCCTTAAACACTGTATCCCAAATTTCAACATGGTCAGGAACAAACTGTGCATACAGAGAATTTAAGTTTAGTAAGAAAATAATCAGAAATATTGGAAACAGATATTTTCTAGCCATTTTGACTCTCTCTTGTTAATACTTCTTTATCAATCCTCCCCATTTCTTGAGGATTTTAGAAATTTTATATAGCCCTGGAAGCTCTATTTTTTACCGTGCAATAAATATATAATTTCGTCTCAAGAATAGTTGCATCCACAGGAATTTGCGAAGTATCAAAGGTGAAGTATCCTCGTGCAATGACAGGATCACCACTTGCGAATTCACCTGTGAAACCAATCCATATTGTGTCTCTATTTGGGAAATTACAGGCAACTGTATTGTCTACTACCCATCCAGTCTCAGAAGCGTTAGTTTGAAAGTTTTTGTAGTCCGCGAATATTACTTGAATAAGTACAATTAATAAGAAGAATGAACAAATGGATATAAGCCTAAGAAAAATTCTATTATCTATATTTCTTCGCATTATAACCCCCCTCAATAGAGACAAATATCTTTTAACATCTAAGGAAAAAATTTCTCTTCTTAATTTAGATATTATTCTTTCTCCGATAAACTAAGACATTAACAATACTTTTTTGGAAATGGATTAAATTTTTAAATAAAGAATCTTTACTGCTGTTGATCACCCAAACTCCCCAAAGGCTTACCGATTTTCTTAATCCGAAGGCAACTAGTTATCACATCAAATCAAATATGGCAAGGTAAATTTCAAAAAATATTAGAAAAGCTGGGAAGAGAGCCCCCGGCCAGCTTGGCTCCTCCCCCGAGTTAGAATCATGTTTCCATCTCAAAAATACCGGGTAATATTTATCACAGTCAAGCGATTTCACTCATGTGGCATTACATGTCACTTATTGTCATATAAAATACAGCCAAAAACTTGACGAAAGTCGTAAACTTCCTATACAAATAACCTAATGCCTGAGAATCAAAAAAAATCAGAATTGCTCTCCTCGAGCTAAAAACAAATAAATTGCCTGTAAAACAAACCTTATTTTATCTCACTAGCGGAATATCTCCTGACGTTCCCCAAGAATATACACCGGTGTCTCTTATATACCACTTTCCATCGGAGGGCCTCCAAACTGCTATATCTGTTGTACCATCTCCATTATAATCGCCTGAAACTGGCATATCTCCTGATGTCCCCCAAGTATACACGCCTATCCCTCTAATGTACCATCTTCCATCCGAAGGTCTCCAAACAGCTATCTCTGTTGTTTCGTCTCCATTATAATCGCCTGGAACCGGAATATCTCCTGACGTTCCCCAAGTATACACGCCTATCCCTCTAATGTACCATCTTCCATCCGAAGGTCTCCAGACAGCTATATCTGTTGTACCATCTCCATTATAATCGCCTGAAACTGGCATATCTCCTGATGTCCCCCAAGTATACACGCCTATCCCTCTAATGTACCATCTTCCATTCGAAGGTCTCCAAACAGCTATATCTGTTGTACCATCTCCATTATAATCGCCTGAAACTGGCATATCTCCTGACGTTCCCCAAGTATACACATCTATCCCTCTAATGTACCATCTTCCATCCGAAGGTCTCCAGACAGCTATGTCAGTCGTAGCATCAGCATTGTAGTAGCCGTTCACCGGAATATCACCTCCAGTGCCCCATTCCAGACATGTTACATCTTTAATATACCATTTTCCATCAGATGGTCTCCATACAGATACATCTGATGCTCCATTTCCATTAAAATCATGCCCGTCAAATACATGACAGGAATCATTCCATCCTGCCATTCTCGCCATCATCCACCAGAAGGCTTTCCCTTTCAGACAGCAGTTTAGTGGCTTAGAATGGGCACAGGAGCATGAGGGACACTCTCCTGGATGAGTAGCACACCATTCATCCGCCCAGTTCGCATCAAGGCTTCCGTTACCGTCGCTGTCATAATTGCACCCATCATCAGCATATTTATCCAGAAAATAGTTGCCATCAGGGTCGTAACTCTCGATGTCTGCAAAATCGAAAAGGATTTTGTTGTTCTGCCTGCAGAAATCACGAATCTGGTTGTTCCGTATATTCAGGTTTCCTTCCTCGCCTGTTCCATTTAAATGCCCGGTCATATAAACGAATGTGACATCAGGGTAATCCACTTCGAGTTGATTCATAAGGGAGAGATAAAGGTCGATATTTTCTTCACTTGTATCAGCCTGTCCGCACCAGGACCACATAATCATGTTTCTGTCACAACCTGGAGTATCGAGCAGGTCTCGAGTTCTCTGGGCCCAGGTAACTCTATCCGGATTTCCCAGGTCACCGGGAGGCTCAGCGTCATGGAGAGAAAGTGCGCCACCGGTACCATCATGGTTGAATGAGTATAGCTCGTTTTGGTTCATAAGAACTTGCATTCCGCTTACTATCTGGCTTCCGTGTGAGGTATGCCCATAAGATATTCTGAACTCAGATTTTGCTTTATTTATCCAGTATTCCGGAATCTGGCTGATGTAAGTACAAATGTGGTCGATGATAATAGGCCCTGCCTGGTTAATACTGCTATAGGAGTGATCGAGGATAATTCGCTTTGTAAAAGACACTGAAAAAATCAATGCAACTAGGGTTGAGATTGTCAATAAAGCTTTCTTTGTTTTTAAAAAAGTGCATCCTTTTTTTCGCATTATTTAACTCCCTTATGTGTAAAATTCATCTCAGAATTAAATTTCTAAGCAAGATATTGCATCATTCACTAGTTGTCAATCCGCTTTCGAGATGAGTTAGAGTATGATTTTAGGAAAAAAGCACCTTTTCAAAGTAGTGTCAGTTAACAATAACCTAGATAATCCAAGCAAACTAGACAAACCTAGATAAACTGCAATAGGTAAGTCTTATCTCACTAGCGGAATATCTCCTGATGTCCCCCACGGATACACGCCTATCCCTCTAATGTACCATCTTCCATCCGAAGGTCTCCAGACAGCTATATCTGTAGTTCCGTCTCCATCATAGTCTCCTGGAACCGGAATATCTCCTGATGTCCCCCAGGTATACACGCCTATCCCTCTGATGTACCATCTGCCGTCCGAAGGTCTCCAGACAGCTATATCTGTAGTCCCGTCTCCATCATAGTCTCCTGGAACCGGAATATCTCCTGACGTTCCCCATGGATAAACCCCAATACCTCTTATGTACCACCTCCCATTAGATGGCCTAAAGACTGCCATCTCACTCGTGCCGTCTCCATTATAATCACCAGGAACAGGAATATCTCCAGATGTTCCCCATGGATAAACCCCAATACCTCTTATGTACCACCTCCCAGTAGATACCCACGGCTAAAGCCGTGGCACTGTCTAAAATTCAAGCTTCGCTTGACCTAAATCCCGGTTCTGCTGCCATTCCAAGTATTTAAGAATCTTGTCCTCATCAATTCC